>Ga0163144_10000032_pt1 | contig 285508 bp, 294 predicted proteins | sample OliLak19BULKMAT1_FD_123175 | JGI IMG/M metagenome (GOLD analysis project Ga0163144, IMG submission 123175) | Freshwater microbial mat bacterial communities from Lake Vanda, McMurdo Dry Valleys, Antarctica - Oligotrophic Lake LV.19.BULKMAT1 | ecosystem: Environmental > Aquatic > Freshwater >... | reverse complement strand
CATTTGATATTGTGGCTGAATTCTCGCTCCCCTCTGTGTTAGTTGAAGAAACTGAAGAACCGCCTCCACTTAATAAAATTCTAGTTAAGTTACCAGCAATTGAATGAGGATCGCCTGGATTTTCTAAGTTAGTCGGTTTGCAAGATATCAATATAATAACTAATATACAAATTAAATATTTAATAACCATATTATTATTAATTCAGTTTTCTTTATTCGGATAGCTAAATATGGTTCAATTAGTTTCGAAATTGATTTAAATGGCGAATACAAATTTTAAAAATTAAGTATCTATCGCCTAATTCCATATCCTTGTGGGAATTTTTTATATCCCATTTTGTATTGCGGGCCAACATAATTTTCATTAGGACATTGTGAATAGGAGATGTATGATATAAATTTAATGCAAATTCCAATTTCACAGGCATTTATATGGTTTGGATATTATTTACTTCTGCATTTTCTATTCTTTTGAGCATCGGAGAGCTGGTTGGATCCTACCGTAATCGTAATCGTTTGTTATCTGCTGGAATTTATTTTTGTCTAAGTGCAATTATCTTCTATGTTTGGTGTTTTCTCGAGGGACTACTGTTTACGTATCCCTTTTTTTGTTTTTTTCATATCGTATGTTTGATGTTAATGGCGATTTTTTTTTCCAAATGGAGTGATCTGCTTTTAGGAATAGAAAGAACATTTTCTTTGAAAAGAATTCATTTGTATATTTTTGTTCTGATGGGATTTTTGCCAGCGCTTTCTATTCCAAATGAAATTAAATTAAAAATACTCTATGCGAGTGAATGGGATACTTATGGAATATTACAAAGAATTATTTTTGCAATTGGTTTATTCCCGATCTGTTTTTTTTCGATTATAACAAATTTTAAATTTTTTAAAAAATATACCATTTTAGAAATACATAAAAATCCAAAAATTCATCATTCAATATTTATCATCATCATAACAAATGTTGTTTGTTGCTTAGGTCTTTTTAATTTCATATTTCCTGGTAAAAAAAGTTTTGTTCCCTTGACAGTTGCAGTGACATTCATCGTACCCTTGCTTTTTTTTATGGAAAAAATAATTCCTCATTTATTTGTTAAGGATCAAAAATTAGATCCATTAAAACGGTATTCTAATTCTAAGTTACATTCGTTAAATATAAAAGATTTAGAAGAACAGATAACGAAAGTAATGATATTAGAAAAATTCTTTCTTCATTCAAATCTTTCTTTAGGTTTATTTGCAAAAAGAATACATATTTCAACACATCAACTTTCAGAATTTATTAATATCAAATATAATACAAATTTTTCTGGCTTTATCAATCGATTCCGCATTATAGAAGCACAAAAAATTCTGAAAAATAATCCAGAATATAACATACTAAGAATTGCATATGATGTCGGATTTGAAAGTAAATCTACATTCAATGAAACTTTTTTGAAAATGACTGGAATGACCCCTTCCCAATTCCGCAAAACATAAATTCATCTTAAAATAAAAAATTTGAATAAAAGGAGTCCGGTTCTATAGATTAGGACGAATACTATTTAGCATTTATGATATATTATCTCATCATACGCCAAAAATAATTTGGTGTAATTGGAGAATGTATCAATGAGACAAATACCTTATAAACTGAATACCAAGTTGATTTTAAAAATTAGTTTAGTGCTATCTATATCATTTACGCTATGGTTTTTTAATGATTTAAAACGTCTGACAAACGTAATTTATTTATTTGATAAAAACCGAATTGTAAACAATTTTCGAAATATGGATTCTATGTTTGATTCAAGAATCATCAGAAAAAGTACAGAGCCAAAGTTATTTAAACATGAATTAGTCGAGTTACCTGAATATTTTTTATGGAAAGATAAAAAGTTAAATACTAAGGAATTTTTAAAGGATACTTGGACGACAGGGTTACTCATCCTGAAAAATGATAAAATAATTTATGAAAAATATGATTTGGGAAATAATGTAGAATCTAAAACAATCGTTTGGTCTGTAACAAAGTCTATTGTTTCTGGTTTGTTGGGCATTGCACTGAAAGAAAAAGGTGTGAATGACTTATCTTTACCGATTACAAAGTTTATCCCTGAATTGAAAAAATCAGGTTATGATAAAGTACCAATAATTGATTTACTTCACATGACTTCTGGGATCAGTTTTAACGAAGATTATGGCGATTTTTTTTCTGATATAAATCGTATGGGCAGAGCTTTGGCATTGAAAACTTCCATGAAAGATTTTGTTTTATCTTTAAAATCAAAAAGACCACCTGGTGAATATCGACATTATGTAAGTATGGACACACAGGTTTTAGGTATGTTAGTCGAAAATCTTTCTGGAGAAAATCTTTCTGACTATTTAAGTAAAAAAATTTGGGAACCAGCAGGCATGGAGTCGGATGCATATTGGCTTATAGATAGTGATGGAAAAGAACTTGGATTTGCTATGTTAAATATGACTTTGCGTGATATGGCAAAAATTGGATACATATATTCTAATGAAGGTTATATGGATAAAAAGCAAATCATCCCAAGGGAATGGATTTATGATTCGATAAAAACTGACCTCCCGATATTAAAACCTGGGAAAAATCCAAATGCAGATGTTCCTCTTGGTTACGGTTACCAGTGGTGGATTCCAGAAGAACCTGACGGTGATTTTTTTGCATCTGGTGTTTATTTACAATTTATCTATGTTAACCTTAAGCATAAGATTGTCATAGCAAAAACTTCAGCTTATCCAAATTACACCAAAGATGGTTTTTTAAGAGAACAAATGACACATCGATTATTTCAGGAACTTTCCAAGGAATTAGGAGTAAAATAATGAATTGATGTCTTTGGAAAATTCCCTTTACATTAACAAGAACGGTGTTCCTTTTGGTTAATGGCACTTCAGAAAACTATCTCTCGTACTACAAGTATCGCCGACCTAGATTGGAACCGTCATGTAACTAGTCGCACCTATGAAAGGTTTTGTTATGATGGCAGATTTTCCTTATTGGAAGATTTGGGATATTCGGTACATTCTTGTTTGGCGAAAGAAATAGATTATGTATCTGTTGATACCTTTGTACGCTTTCTTGGCCAACAGTTCGCTGAATCTGTTCTTTCTATCGAAACCAAACTAACTAGGGGAGGCGATGGCCAACTATTTTTTGAACAATTTGTAATTGATAAAGATAATAAAAAGGTATGCGATCTTAAAGCATCTGCTTTTCTCAAAGATAAGAGTGGGAATGTAATTGTTTTAAATGAAATTCCTCTTAGAGATTCAGATTGGATACCTTCTGAAATAAAAAGCAGATTGAAACATCAGGAAGCACTATTGCATGATATTCATATTCCGTTTAGTGACATGAGTTGCTTTTGGAATTTGCCATCTGAATCTATCTGGAAGGTTTTTGAAGAAGGAAGATTTTTATTTTTTAAAGAAATTGTTGATTTGAATTTAATCAAAGAAACAGACACGACAACTTTCTTTATGGGTGGCGAAATTAAAATTTATAAATTGCCTGAACCTGGAGAAAAAATAGTTCTTCATAGCTGGATCGAAGTAGTAGAAAAAATTCGTTTTTATTTTAGACAAGATATAGTTAATACTAATGGAGAGACTTTAGCAAGTATGAGAGATGAGCAGTTGTTTGTTGCTCTTTCTTCTTCCAGACCCAGGAAAGCCCCACTGGCTTTTATAACGAAAGTAGAAAATTACATAGAGAAAAAATGAATTTCATTATTATTTTTCTAAATAAGGAGATTCAAATTTGTCACCACTTGTAGATGAAATAGTAAAAGAAAGAGCCCGTATCAACGAAATCAATGTTGGTTTTGGTCGATTGTTTTTTTTGAGTTTTTTTTCTGTGACCGATTTACTGAGCTATATTAATTGGATCGATTATGCTATAATACGGCCAAGTCCGTTAACCATTTATTTAGATTTTGGATTTTTACTTTTTGCATTAATCGTCCAATACACAGTTATGTTTCGCGGAAACCCTCCCGCTTTGAAATATTTTATAGTTACTGGCGATTTTTTATTTTTAGGTATCATGTTGATTTACGATCCTTCTGTTCCTAGAAATGGTGAAATGGTTTATTGGACTTCGATGGTAGGAACATTATTTCTTTATTATTTAAATATATTAAGGTATTCTAAATTAACTGTCATTTATGCCTTTTTTTTGGCTGTTTTGGTTTTTTCCGTTACGAGTCTTCATTTTGGTAGATCTAATCTTGATTATCTTATACCAATGTACTTTCCATTTTTAGTATTTTTATCTATTGGATACTTTATCACCGTTGGAAATAAGAAAATGGTCGAAGAAATAAATACAAAAATGCTAATGGAAAGATATCTTGCACCACAATTAGTAAACGAAATTTATAAGAACCAAAATTTGCCTACAGTTCAAAAAGTTGATGTAGCATTATTATTTTCAGATATACGTTCCTTCACTGAAATTTCTGAAAATCATTCTCCTGAAGATGTGGTTCAATTTTTAAATGAATACTTAAAATCAATGACCGAGATCATCTTTGAAGAAAAGGGGACTCTCGATAAATTTATTGGAGATGGAATATTGACAATTTTTGGAGCTCCGATCAAAACCGATGCTGATTGTTTACATGCTCTTAAATGTGCGATCAATATGCAAAATTCGATGATTGGTTTTTCAAAAGGGAAGCTTAATCTAAGAAAACCTTTGAAAATAGGTATTGGTTTGCATTATGGGGAAGTCATTGCTGGAAATATAGGTTCAGATAAAAGACTCGATTATACTGTGATAGGTGATACTGTCAATATTGCAAGTAGGATCGAAAGTCTAACAAAGTATTATAATATTCCAATTATCGCATCTGAAGCATTTATAAAAACAATTTTGCCTGAGACTTTAAACACTTTTTGTGTTCTTCGGGAATTGGATACAGTTCGTCTCGTTGGCAAAAATGTAGCTATCAAATTATATGAAATAATCGCAATTACTTAAGTCGAAGAATAGATAATGCCAAACAATAATTGGCAATGGCAAGACCAATATGAAAAATATCAACGTTTAGGACTGGTCCACGTGATCCTTTCGTTCCAATCACAAGACCTGCTAATATAAATAAGACGGCTCCTATGAGCCCATAAATCGCACCACTTCTTTCGCTCGGTAATTTTTTCGCCGAAACGATAATCACAATCAGCATCGCTATTCCACCAACTACGGTTCCATATAAGGGAATAGGGAAAAAATAAACAAAAACTAAGTAAGCAACGAACAATCCCAATATTTTTAAAAAGAATAATTTTTCTGTAAAAGGTTTTATCCCAAAATGAAAAAAACTAACTCCGATTAAAGGAACAGCTACACAACCAGCCAATCCCACAAAAAAACGATAGATTGGATCTAGAGTTAGAATGCCTAAGAAATGTAGGGAGCCAAGTCCCGCAGAGATACCAATGATAGCGAAGGCATATAAACCAGCACGTGCAGGAATTGAATTAAGTCCTTTGAAGCGGTAAGCCATCGCCAAGGAAACGATTGAAAGTACTAAGTCTGAAAAAAATGTGCTGATTACCATGGGTATGTTTTTAACCAAAGCTAAATGGATTGCAATCGTAATTCGAAATTTGTTATGGTTTTGTATCAATTTGTTTGATCATTTTGATCACAGAAATAATTGATATTATGTTCTTTTTAATAAAGATTCTTCTAGGTCCATCAACTCTCTATAAGTTCCCACAGACAAAGTAGGATCTAGAGTTATAGCTCCCATTTTTTCCCTTCGCAAATATATAACTTCTTTTTCTAATGTAACAAACATTCTACGGATCTGACGAAATTTTCCTTCTCTGATGGTTACTTTTACTTTCGAAATATCACCTGACTCAAGGATTTCAAGTTTGCCAGGAAGGGTTTTATAACCATCATCGAGTGTTACACCTTCCGAAAAAGCCAATATATCATTTTCTGAAACGATTCCTTGGATTTCGGCATAGTATTCTTTCTCTATTAAGTGTTTTGGTGAAGTATAATGATGTGCAAAATTTCCATCGGTTGTAAAGATTAGCAGTCCTTCTGTTTCTTTATCAAGTCTTCCAACTGGGAATAAGGACATTGACCTATGACGTCCTTTCAAGTATTCCATTACGGTTTTTTCTCTTGGATCGTCTGTGGAAGTTATGCAATCAGGAGCTTTATTCATCATAAAATAGTAGTTATCTTTTCTGATTAGAATTTCTTCTTGAACTTGAACCAAATCAGATAATTTGACTTTAAAGGAAGGATCTTTCACAAGGTTACCGTTTACTTTCACCATGCCTTGGTTTATATTTCGTTTGACATCTGTCCTTGATCCAAATCCCAAGTTTGATAATATTTTATCCAATCTTTCCATTTTCATAAAATTTATATTTTATGCGAACCAGGTAAAGAATTTGTTCTTATTCCCAATTCCTTGGCTCTTTCCAATCGAAGGAGTGAATAATTTTTATCTGACTTTGGAATCGCGTTTTGATCCCAAGCATCTATCGGTATTAATCCGGATTCACTCAAAGACTTATGCAATTGAATTTCTTCTTCTATCGAACGAGAAAATAAAAATGGATTTCTATAGATACCACCTAAGTTTGGATAGTTGGTGTCATTTTTATCAATAAGTTCAATAATTTCTAAACCTCTATGATAGATATAATCTAAAAATTGGTCACCAAATGGATCTGTATCGTCATCTACTTTTTTCTTTTCTAAGATCCATTTTAACCAATCGTATCCGTATAATAGATCATGTACATAACGAAATTTTATCTTCGAGTGCGCGCCAAATAATTCGAAAATAGCAATTACTTTTGTCGTGATGTGAGTGCTGTTCGCTTTGAATTCAAGAGGGGAATTCATAGCATTTGAAATCATACGAAATACAAAAAAATCAAAGTCCCAAAATATGTTTTCTGGAAAATGGTAAAGTGCCGCTGAGATCAGGTTTTCCAGATTTTGATATAAATTTTCTCGGTCTTCTATTTTTGTTACTAACAAATTGATCTCTGATTCCATTTCTGAGAAATTCGTAGCTTGTCGCTTAACTGGGCTTAAACTTTGCCGAAAGGGGCATTGTGAACTTATCAGATTGTCTAATCGTATATATTCACTCATAAAGAAAAAATGGATGGTAAATATTTTTTAACAATAGCTGAGATAGATAAAATTAGAAATAGTCCCCAAATTAATTTGTGCAAATGGTTTTTATAATACTTTTGAGCATTAAAAGAATTTGTATTAGCACTTTTATACCAGAAGTTAATATAATATAGCTGATAAAGATAATAAAAGATAGAAACGACTGAGGCAGAAAATAAAAACTCATCATTTCTCCAAATAAATATACATAGTAACAATAAATAGGTGAATATAAGTAATTTTTGGATTATTTTTCGAACACTTTCATTCCCCAAAATAGTTACAAATGTATTTTTGCCACCATCTCTATCACTTATTTCATCGCTCATGCCACTAGCAAGAGCGCTTGTTAAGGCAAGCGTTGTGGACACAGAAATCAAAGCAAAAAATGATTTATCCCAAATCACATTTGTATGGAGATAATAATGAAAAGTTGGTAACATAGTACCCACACCAATCATTTCCAAAAATTCTCCACCACCACGATAATTTAAACGTATAGGTGGCAGAGAATACGCAGCAAAAACAAAAATGCAGATCAAGGAAAAGTATGTAAGATAGGGGATGTTTAAATAAGCTTCGGTAACTAAAGACAAAAGGACACAAAGTGTAGCAGATAAGATTCCCATTCTTAGAACTTCATTTTTATTTAAAATTTGATCTGGAATGGTTTTCGGCGAACAGTCATTAGGAAATAACTGGCGTTTAATGGTATCTACTTGGATATCTGCATAGTCGTTTAATAATACAATATAGATTAATAAAAAAATTGTAAAAAATAATCCATAAAATATAATGAAAATATTTACTTCTTGAGAGACTAAAATCCCGTAAGATTGCCCAAAAATGAAAGGGATAAGTAACTTGGGCCAACTCATAACTTTTAATGCATAGAGCCAACGCCGAAGGACACTCATTTTTTTTAATTTTTCTAATTCGCTCAAAGGAAACTACTTTCGCTAAAATATCATTCAAAATTTAATTTCAATAGTGGTAAAGCAAGATACAACTAGTTTATTGAAAGTTCAAAATCTTTTTAAATCCTATCAAAATTCCCTGGTCGTAAATTCGTTTAACCTGGACTTAGCGTCAGGATCAGTTTTGGGTTTACTTGGTCCAAATGGTGCAGGAAAATCTACCATTTTAAAAATGATCGCAGGCTTGGTACAGGCAGATAAAGGTGAGATAATTACATGTGAAAGAAATCAAATAGGTTATTGCCCACAAAATCCAGTATTTTGGAAAGGAATCACATGTGAAGAGCAATTAAAATTTACAGCTGATTTGTATCAAATTTCAAAAAAAAAATCCAAAGCTACGATTGACTTTTTAATGGATCAACTTTTTTTAAAAGATAAGAAGGATACTATCGCCGATCACTTGTCTGGTGGTATGCAAAAGAGACTAAATCTTGCATTAGCACTCATACATAATCCAAAATTGCTTCTATTAGACGAACCAACAGCAAACTTAGATATCCAAAGTAAGGAATATGTGAATCATTTATTGAATCATTTAATCAAAAATGAAAATATAACGGTTGTATATGCATCTCATGATTTGGATGAAGTAGCGAGGATCGCTTCAAATATAATCATTCTAAATAAAGGAAACATTATTTATTCTAAAGAATTTTCTACCTTGGACAATGATGAACTTAAATACAGTCAGTTAAAAAATCTTTACTCAAGTAATACTAAATAAAGTATAGAAAGCATGAGAGTTTTATCTATTTTTACTAGAGGAATTGTGCAAGCCACAAGAGATAAACTCACTCTTATATTAACTCTCTTTACGACCCCGTTATTTATTTTCTTCTATTGGTTCTTTTTAGGAACTAATCCAAAAATCAGTATAGGGTATTACATTGAAATTGATAGTGAGAATCCCATATATATAGCTGAAAAAAATTATATTTCAAAAATTTTCACCAAATGGGAAAAGGAGTCACCTGGAAATTTTAAGATTCAAAAGATTGAAACATTATCTGATTTTAAAAATAGAAAAAAAAACAATAATTTTGATATAAGTATCAATATCAAAATCGAAAAATTGAACGAAGATCTTTCATTACCTAAAAAACAAAAGATCAATATCACCTTAGAAGATATCGCAGGAACTGAACATTCCGCAAATAGCTTGATATTAGCCAAATTATTCTTAGATGATTATTTTTTAAACCAAAATGAAATTTATATTGTTAACGCGAGTTATTCGGTAGAAAAGAAAAATTCTAAAATACTGAATCATACTTTTGCATTATTTGTTCCTGGTTTTTTAGTTTTTTCTGTAATGATGATTTTATTTTCTACTACAATTGCAGTTACCAATGAAATTGAATCTGGCGTTTTTTTAAGATATATTTTATCTGACACTCCCATATCTGAATTTCTTTTGGGGAATGGATTGGTTCAATTTTTTAATGCAGTGATTTCAATTATAATTTCAACCATTCTTGCTTCTTTGTTAGGTTTTGATTTTCAAGGAAAAATTTTTAGTACTATTATCATATGTATTTTGGGAGCCCTCGCTTGTATTGGCATTGGACTTTTTATTTCTGCTTTTATGAAATCCAGTAGCCAAGCATTTCTTAGTTCAAGTTTTGTTATGTTTATCTTACTTTTATTTTCTGGAATCGCTTTTCCTATGCCCGTTGCATGGATTGTTTTACCGGGTATAGAAAAAATAAACTTTTTTAGTTTGTTACCGACTTCTTTGCTAAAAAATAGTCTAGAATTGTTATTGTTTTCAAATAAAAATCTAGCGGATCTGATTCAAAATATATTATTGTTAACTGGTTCTATGCTTTTTTATTTTACAGCCGGTGTTTTGTTTTTTAAACGTATATATAAAGTTAGGTTAAATTTATGAATACTATTTTTTCATGGCTACAAGCTGCGAGAATTCCTTCACAATCCTATATCTTTATACCTTTGTTACTCGGACAGACAATTTCATATGTTCAAAATAATGAATGGAATTGGACTTATTTTATATTAATTCATGCCTTTGGTCTTTTTATGCAATTGTATATTATATTTGCTAATGATTATGCAGATTTTGAAACTGATTTAAAAAACAAAACGGCTACTATTTTTTCGGGTGGCTCAAGAGTTCTTGTCCAAGGAAAAATCAAAAAGTCTACGTTATTGAAAGCCGCTAAAGTTATGGCTCTATTGTCATTCATTGTGAGTATTTTTCTTTCTTTTTATCACTTTAATTATTTAATCGTTGTTTTGTGTTTAACTGGTCTACTGCTTTTAAACCAATATTCTTATCCGCCTTTAAAGCTTTCTTATCGTGGGGGAGGAGAACTCTTGCAGATGTTAGGTGTTGGCTTGGTATTGCCAATATTTGGATATCTCGGCCAATTTGGCGAAATGAAAAATTTTCCTATTGAGATTTTTGCCTTTCTATTGCCTATTAATTTGTCTTGCGCGATCGCCACTTCTCTACCTGACGAACCTTCTGATAACGAAAGTCATAAGCGTACGATTGTTGTTGTATATGGTTCAAATTGTGCAAAAATAATAATTATTCTTTTAGAAATATTTGCTTTCGTTTATTATATGCTTACATTGAATGAGCCATTCAATTCAATCACAATCTATAAAATTCCTGGCATCTTAATACTGGTTAGTTTATTCTTTTTTCATTCCAAACCAGGTTCAGTCTTTATTTCTATTTTTGTTTTTTTCTCAATAGCTGTAAATTTGAGCATTCAATGTATTTTGATCCTTCAAAATCTTCGTCTAATATAAAAATACATGCGCTTTTCCTTATTAAATTATAATTTCCTAATTTTATCTATTCTCTTTTTGATTCCAGGAAGTTTGATATATTTCTTTCGTAAAGATTTGCGAAATATGTTAAACATTGTTGCCTTATCATCAATTCCATTTGCATTCACCGAATTTTTATTTTATCCGAGTTATTGGGAACCTAAATTTCTTTGGAACTTGGTTAATCTAATTGGATTTGGAATAGAGGATATTATTTTTGTCATCGGCCTATCGGCATTTAGTTCTTCGTCATTTGCAGTTACTTTCCAAAAAAAATTAACTCCGTGTTCAAAAGGAATATTAAATTCAAATCAAATTTTAATTTCAATTTTCATATTATACTTAATCACAATTTTCTTATTTATTAAATTTAAAATTCATCTGATATTTGGAGCCCCGATTTTGATGTTAGGTTCAGGTATTTTTATGATTTTAAGACGAAGTGATTTGTTATTTCCTGGAATTTTTGGTGGTTTGATTACCATGACAGTTTACTCTTTGTTATGTTTTGCATTGCTTCAGATTTATCCGAGTATTTTTGAACTTACTTGGCACACTGAAAAATTTTTAAATACTAAAATATTCCACATTCCCTTAGAAGAATTAATTTATGCATTTAGCTCTGGATTTATTGCTACACTTTTTTATCCCTATGTATTCTCTTTCAGATACATTTCTTTTTGAATTGCCAAATGTAGAATGTTTATGGGAATCTCAATAAACAAATCATGATGGATTTAAATGAACTCATCCGGACACTCGAAGCACTCGCGAATGACCCCGATTCCTTAACAAAAATTCCAGAGGAGCAAAGGCTCAAGCTAATGATCGCGGCAGGTAAAGTCTCTCGACCCGAAAGAAATGAGATACGAAAAAGAAATCGGACAATCAAAACAAATAGAAAAAAAGAACAAATAAATGAAGAAAAAAAGGTTCGTGCTCTAACTGGAATAAGGTTAGCGCGGACTGAAACAGTATTTAAAGCTCCCTTACAAATAGCCGCGAGTACGAGTTCATGGTCTTGGGAAACTGCATCAGAATTAAAATCACCTAGAAATTGTTATATCTGTAAAAAAGAATTTATCAAGTTGCATTTTTTTTACGACACAATGTGCAAAGAGTGTGCCGAACTTAATTACGCAAAAAGATACAATTCAGCACCTTTAGAAGGTAAGGTTGCTGTTATCACTGGTTCACGACTTAAAATTGGATATCAAGCCACACTCATGTTACTTCGTGCAGGTGCCAACGTAATAGCAACGACAAGGTTTCCCATTGATTCAGCGATTCGTTTTTCCAAGGAAGAAGATTATTTTTCTTGGAAAGATAGACTTCAGATTTTTGGACTAGATCTCAGGCATACTCCAAGTGTAGAAATATTTTGTGCTTATTTAGAGGAATATTTAAGTCGATTGGACATACTTGTAAATAATGCAGCTCAAACTGTTAGGCGACCTCCTGGTTTTTATAATCATCTAATGGTTCAAGAGAATAGACCTATCAGAGAACTCGAACCAAGGGTAAGGAATCTTTTACAGTTCTATGAAAGATGTCTTAATCAATTGAATGATGTTGCAGATTCGGAAAATTTAGCCAAGGAAATAGCCTTGCCTGTTAGTTGGACCGGGAAATTGCCTGGAATTGGTATAAGATCGTCTGCGGCTCTCGCCATGATACCTTATTCACATGACAACTCACATGAGTTAGAAGCTGTGTTTCCTGAGGGGAAACTGGATGCTGATTTGCAACAGGTTGATCTTCGTAAAACAAATAGTTGGAGATTGAAACTAGGTGAAATTAATACTTCTGAAATGTTAGAAGTCCAATTGGTAAATGCTGTCGCGCCATTTGTCTTATGTAATCGATTGGTTTCCATTATGCGAAGAGACAATACAGGACAAAAGCATATTATTAATGTTTCCGCCATGGAAGGGAAGTTTCACAGGTTCAAAAAAGAAGATCGTCATCCTCATACCAATATGGCAAAGGCCGCCTTGAATATGTTGACTCATACTTCTGCGAGTGATTTTGCCAAAGATGGCATTTATATGAATGCCGTTGATACAGGTTGGGTGACTGATGAAGATCCTATGGAACTCTCTTTGAAAAAACAAGAGTTACATGATTTCCAACCTCCACTCGATATTGTGGATGGTGCTGCAAGAGTTCTTGATCCTTTATTTGACGGTATCAACACAGGTAAACACTGGATGGGAAAATTTCTCAAAGATTACTTTCCAATTGATTGGTAGAATAGCACTTATCACTTTGACGCACAATCTCCATTTCCCCACCACTTCCCAAAAGTAGACTCTTTAACCCTTCGCTAAATCTTACGTTACCTAGAAAGCTAATTTCGTCTAAATACAACTGACTCCACTTAGGTGACACATAAGAGTAACTCCTAAATGACTGTTTTAATAAATTATTTCTAGCTTCAGCACCATTAGATGTTACACCTTGCTTAGTTATCCACCTTTCCCTACTTAGGTTATACCTTGGATCATTACTTCTCTTAGAATGATTGACCATTTTATGATTCTTTCTATCCCAAATGAACGTATAACCTTCATCAGTAAATAGAATTGTATTCTTAGGATTCTTTTCATCTAAATCTTTTCCTAAGTATTCTTGATTGTTAAGTGGTATGCTTTTATAAAAAGTCATTCCGTGATTAATACCTACAGTATGGACTAAGACAACTGCCAGTAAATCACCTAACGAATTGGAAAGGTATAATTAAAACCTTTTTTGGGCTAGGTTACAATAGCTTTGTAAGGGCATTCCAATGATTTGGATTGCATACTTTGTAAGTAATACATTTATTTGCTTTGATTTCGGTGAAGTGCTGAGTTTATTATTTCTTTATTTTTATATTGATATTTTCGATGCTCATTGAAACTTATAAGAGCAGATGTTAATTTTTTTCTTATTCAGAATTCTTTTTTTTTTAGTTATTATTTCTCATTTGTTTGCTTGTCAACCAGCTAAATTAGAAAATTCATGTGACCCGAAAGCATTTAATAAACGTATAGAATTGCTCCTATTACAGAATTATTTTCGAAGCCAAATCGGTTTTTGTGGAGAAAGAATCAGTGGACTCTACAGCTCAGATTCGGGGTCAGAGACAGGTGTTCCAGGATTCTCACTTAGTCAAACCGCTGGTACAGTATCCGAGAGCGGTATTAGCCTAAGTGTTGGTTCATCCTTTACGATTAACATTGTACTTAACACGAAGCCAACGCAAAATGTTTTGTTTACGATGACATCCACGAACACATCTTATGGTTTGGTATCTCCTTCCACTCTTACTTTCAATTCTGGAAATTGGAATACTAAACAAGAATTTAGAGTAACTGGTGTTAATAATGCAATTATAGATGGTACACGAAACTTTCAAATTACGATTGATCCATCAGTAAGTTCTGATCCAAATTATTCCGCATTAAATAACAAATTCATAAGCATGTCGATTACAGATAATGATAAGAAAATTTTTCAAACTACAACTACACACCAAGGAAGTTTAGGCGGGGTAGCAGGGGCGGATACTATTTGTCAAACTGATGCTGGTTGTGCGAGTGGCAAAGTCTGCAAGGCTATCATTGCGGATCGCGCCGGATCTCGGATTGCCTCTGTAACTCCAGATGTTGGAGACGGACAAGTGAATTGGATACTTACTCCCTTCGCACACTATTATCAGTCAAATGGAACTTCTTTGATTTCAAATACTAACGCTAATTCACTTTTAGTCTTTCCATTTACAAATTTTGTTGCGGCTACACTCACACCATGGAGTGGGTTCATCGATGATGGCCAGTGGGAGGCAAGTACAAATCACTGTCTTTCTTGGACTTCCAATAATGTTGGAGATAACGGTGGAGAATTCATTAGCTCAGGCACGACAATGAGTGCATTCTTTGGACCATTTAATAGCTGTAATAATACTTTTCCGTTACTTTGTGCAGAACAATGATCCCGTTTTACGAAAAGATAATTCTTATATTGATTGAAGCGGTGGGATCGGGTATATTAACAATGATTCCTCTAGATAACAAATCCGAGGCGCCCTTGAGGCAAATTGGTAAAGAAGCAAGCTTGTTTCGGTTATGCGAAATCTTAGATTTGAATAGCAACATTAGTATAGTAACTAAGGGCGTATTTTCATGAAAACACCTTGACTATTATTTCCATAAGGATATGAATTTGAAATTGAATTACCTGTAGTGGAATATTGGAATTTTGTATTGTCACAGAATTGCCCATCAATGAATAGTTTTTCTTACGGGCCGATCCTTTTGTTTGGTTACAAATTTAGACTTCAAATTTCCAATATCGGTTTTAACAAAATTTGTTTTCGTCCAAGCCGTTGGAGACGGTAAATTTTATGATAATCATACCTATTCCGGAAGAGGATTTTGATCCTTCAGAAACAAGTATCCCTTGGAAAATATTAACAAATCACCAAATCAAAGTTCAATTTTCAACTCCGAATGGAAAACCTGGACATGCAGATGAACGAATGTTGAAAGGCACAGGATTGGGTATATTAAAAAAATCGCTAATGGCAAATTCGGATGCACTTGCCTGTTATGCGGAAATGGAAAAAGATATAAGTTTTTTAAATCCGATTCCTTATGATCAAATCAAAGAAGAACAATTCGCGGGTATGATTTTACCAGGTGGACATGCAAAAGGTATGAAACCTTATTTGGAATCTAAAGTATTGCAAAATTTGATTGTAAAGTTTTTTAAGAATAATAAACCAGTCGGAGCTATTTGTCATGGTGTGTTGCTCGTGGCAAGGAGCATCGACCCAAACACGAATCTTTCGATTTTGAACGACTATCATACGACTTCCTTACTCAAAAGACAAGAGTTGTTGGCTTATCATTTAACAAGACTTTGGCTTGGAGATTATTATTTAACCTATCCTATTACTGTTGAAGATGAAATTAAAACATTCTTAAAAGAAAAAGATCAGTTTCACCGAGGAAATATTGGACTTATTAGAGATTCAGAACATAATCTAAATTCTGGTTTTACGGTTTTAGATCGTAACTTTCTCTCTGCTAGGTGGCCAGGGGATGCACATAAATTTTCATATGATTTTATAAATTTATTGAATCACTAGAAAGATTTGCAACTTTCATCGCCAGTTTTTGATTCTTGTGAAAATCATCCCCACTTTCTGGATCTCGATTTAAAAGATAGTTTTGAACCGATGGTGCGAAAAAAAGTGCAATGACTGAGTTAAAATTTTCGGCACCTTTTTTGGTGAGCGAAAGGCAATGATTTGGATAAGGTATATTTTTATCTAAATATAATTCAGATCCATTCGTAGAATTTGTATATGCCATATAATCGTTTTCTAATACATATTTCACTGTTTTCGGATAAAATTCTTCTAAGGAAATTTTAAATTTTTCTTTAAAGGCAAAAAGATTGATTTCTCCAAAATAAAAACTAACGGCAATCATTTTCGCCGTCATTTGAATTTTTGGTAAATGGTATAAATCTTGAATTGGGAGAATTTTTGAATTCGTTTTATTCAAGTAAGGTGAAAGATTTTTACCAATAGAACCAGCATTATAGGAAATTGTATTATCAGTAAAACTTTGTGCGCCAAGGCCTAGACCTAAATAGGATCTACCTTGGATGACACGTTTTGTCAAATAAGTGCTTGTTCCTGTATCGTTTTTGATTCGTACATATGTATTTTTACCAGGATTGGCAAAATATCCAGCATCGTTTAGTATTAGCTTGGCGAGATTCGCTTGATCTTTGACTTTTTGCAGATCTACTAAATGCGCCTGATCTGATATCCGAGTCAATTTGTAACGCATTCTATACAGTGTGATATATTCAGGGGCGAGTGCAATGGTATGACGCAGAGTATGTTCGAGAGATGTAAGAGATTGGTTCGCAAATCCATACATGATATCCAGGTTTATTTTTTGAAAACCTGCGACACGCATATGTTCCATTGCAGTTTTATGATGATTAATTCCATTTTCACTTCTACCTAAAATTTTCAAGAGATCTGGCTCAGTCACTTGCAAGCCCATACTGATTCTACGAATTCCCGTGATGTAATAAGCTTTTATTTTTTCAGGTTCCAAACTTGCAATTTTGGGAGTGGTTTCTATACTGATTTCACAATCTTCACTTATATTAAAATATTGATTAACATCCGCTATGTGTTTTTCAATTAAACTCGATTCTAAAAAAGAAGGAGTTCCACCTCCAATATCAAAACCAACTATCTTTTTTTTCCCAATCAGCTCTCTATACAATTGTAGTTCATGTTTTAAACCTAACATATATTCGTTAGTTTGATCTAATTCTTTTTTTGCTACAACAGTATATTCACAAAAGTAACATCTTGTTTCGCAAAACGGAATATGTGTATAAAGATTAATTTCATTCAAGTGAGAGAATGACTTTTCAATCGTATTTTGAATATTCTCTTGTTTAACTCTGTAGGATTTCCAAGTTTCATCATGCGCAATGGGGTAAGCTGTATTCGATATATGATGGTTTCTTTCTCCACTTGTAAAAATAGATGAACAATCATAATTTTTAGAATCAGAAGTATCAGGTTCTGGCCAATTTGGAATCATTGTTTTTCAAGGTAAACGGAGAGTAGGCGGTATCCTCCCGAAACATTTATCGCTGGTATATGATGATCTTTTAGAATTTGGTAGGCGAGATGCCCGCGTCTTCCCGTCTCACTGATAAGTGCAATTTGTGTGGCGCGAGAAAAATTCAATTTTTGTAATAACTCAGGCATATTTGTACGAATTGATTCTAGTGGTAACCAAAAATCAGAACCCATATTGAATCGTTCATTCCCACCCACATCTAGGAGAAAATATTTTTCCCTATTTTGGATTAATTCTTTTGGATCTAACATGTCTGTAAGATGGTCTATCTTTTGTAATGCGACTATAGCTGCAATATTCAAAACATCTCTCGAAGTTCCAAAGGCAGGTGAATACGCAAAATCCATATTAGCTAATTCACTCAATGTCATTTTCTTAGCAATGGCAATGGACCCCGCATCCAATCTTGATTTTATATTTTTTCCAATCATATCAATACCGAGTAATCTATGATTTTTTTTATGATAGATTAATTCTAAGGTAATTTTTTCGCTCCCAGGAAAATAACTTTCTTTGTCATTACCGTGCACAAGGACTTTATCAACTTTATTTTTGTTATAGGTTTCCATTGATTGTTTCCAAGTAAGGCCTGTTCGACCCACTTCCTTGTCGCAAGCAAGCCTAAGTATCATACTTGCTGTAAAATTCTCTAATTTAACTTTTTTTCCAGCGGCATTAGCGCCTGCTACTTGAGCCGTTTTATCAGAGACTGCCGCTTGTGGAATCCATAAGTCACCATAAATACTTGGCACCGATACACAAATACTACAGGCATAGATATTTTTAATATTTGTTTGGCAGTGACGATTGATTTTGATGGTTCCATCTTTATGAAGTTTGACGCCAGAGTTTTTAAGAATTTCAGTCCTAGGTTTGACACCAATCGCAGAAATAATATAGTCAATGCTTACTTGTATTCCATCAATGATAACATCCGTTACTAAATCATTTGTTGCTCGAAACTTAATTAAATTTACCCCCGTAAAAATTTTTATTTTTTGATTTAATCCAGATTCAGCAAGTTTAGATATATTTTCGCTAAATTGTGGAAGGATACTCGTTTCCTTTTCGACTAAAATAACGGATGCACCACCTCTTACACAACCGTCGACTGCTTCAAGGCCCATAGAGCCTCCACCAAGAACTAATATGCGTTTGTTGCCAGATTTAATTTGATTCTGAATATGTGCCAAATCATCAAGAGTTCGAAAGTACCTATAGTTTTTATATTCTTTATGTAAACCATCGGGATGTATGGATGAAGCACCCGTGGCAAAAATCAATTTATCATAAACTAGTTCATTTAATCCATCAGGTGAAGTAAGATATAGTGTATTTGTTTTTGGTTCGATCCGATTCACTTCTGTTTTGGTATAAACTTCGATATTATAAATGTTTTTAAAATAATCTTCTCTTTCTCTATTTAAGTTTTCTAAATCTGGAACTTCTCCACTCAAATGAAATGATAAACCTGCCATCGCATAACTTACGCGTGTATTTCTTTCAATGAGGACAATTCTTGCTGTGCTGTCGATTTCTCTTGCTCTCGATGCAGCCACAGGACCTGCAAGGGCTGCACCAATGATCACAATTGTTTTTGGAAGTTTATAGGTGTCTGGCATACGAAATAGAATACTTATTTTAAAAAATAGGCAACTATTTCTGAAAATTAAATAAGTTTTACTTCTTCCAATTGCTTAATATGCTCAACTAGCGTTTCAGAAATGGGACGATAAGAAATTCCAAGGTCTTTTATGCTGTAACTATGATCTAGTCCAAAAGAAATCCCTATATTTTTGTTGATATATTGCCAACTTAAACCAAAAAAAGGTCCAAGCAAATAGGCAAGGGATTTCGGTAAAGTCAAACGCGGAATCAAAAGTTTATTTGGAAAATGAGTTTTTAGAATTGTAGCCATTTCCAAAATACTCATTACATGCGCAGAAACGATATGACGACCACTCGCTTTATCATTCAGTGCCGCGGCGATGTGAGCGAGGGCCACATCTCTCACATCTACGACTCCCATATATAATGTAGGAACACCTGTAACAAATTTTCCATTTACCATAGAACGCATAAAATTAACACTTGTTCCATCTACTCTTTCCGAAAGCGAAGGTCCTAATACAAAGGATGGATTGATCGTAGTCAGTTTCCATTTGTTTTGTGAATCATGGATTTTCCAAGCTTCCTTTTCCGCTAAAACCTTTGAATAAGGATAAGGTTGGTGACTGAGACTACTTGTTTCATTCCAATACGTTTCATCTAATATTTTGTTCGGTGCCTTTTCGGCATCGATACTGTCTCCCATAACGGATGCCACACTCGAAGTTAACACAACTCGTTTTACAGAATTTGATTTATTAACCGAGTTTAAAACATTTTTTGTCCCAAATAATGCAGGTTTTACGAGTTCATTCTCTGGATCTTTGATCCCTTCGATAAAAAAAGGAGAAGCCATATGTATAACAATTTCAACGCCACCTTCAGCATTAATCGCATCATGAAATGAATTTTCTTTTAATAAATCAGCTTCAAAAAATTCCAATTTTTTGGGATGTTCGTTTGCCAAACTGAGTAGGTGTTTTATTTTCGAATTGTCATTTTTTGATCTAACAGTAGTCCGAACGGAATATCCGTCTTCTAATAGGTATTTGATGACCCAAGACGCAATGTAACCAGCACCTCCGGTAACGAGTAATGGTTTTTTGGTTTTTAATTCAGGCATATAACATTTTCCTTTTGGTTGATTTATAATTTTTATTAAAAGATCAAACTTGAAAACATTAATAAATCATTATCATTTCATTAAATCTTTAAAATTTCAATAATCCAGTCCAATCCTCTGCCGGAGGACGTAGTATAAATTCATTAATACGCATTTTATATACTTTGGCGACACTGTCAGTCGGGCAAATCGCCAAACATTCGTCAAATAAGTCTAATGCCCGAGAGAAATTGCGAGATCTATATTCTTGTTGCCCTGCAAAAAATTGGGGATAGGTTTTATTTTTCAGTTCTATAATTGATTCTGATTCTGCATTTAACACTTCATAAATGACAACAGGTAAACTTTTACCTTTTACTATGACTGAATCGATTTCACGAAATTGCAAACTATTTGATTCATTTACCCCGCGACAAACACTATCACTTACAATGAGTGAAATGCCATAATATTTTGTCAGACCTTCGAGTCTTGACGCTAGATTGACATTGTCACCAATGACTGTCGTATCCAAACGGTTTGCTTCACCAACTGTCCCTAACATAACACTCCCATGGTGAATTCCGAATCCTGCATTCAGTGTAAAATCTTTAATGATTTGGTCACGCATGCAATCCACTTCTTTTTTCATCTCTAGTGCCGCATTTACTGCGTCATTTGGTCCTCCTGGAAAGAGCGCCATGATCGCATCGCCAATATATTTATCAATAAATCCATTGTGATTAGAAATAATTGGACCTAATCTTTCCATATATTCATTTAGAATATTAAAGACTTCTTTTGCAGATTTTGACTCTGATAGTTCCGTAAAATTTCTAATATCAGAAAATAGTATACTTAAGTTCTGTTCAACCGAATCACCACGGTAGACTTCAAGTATGGTTTTTCTTTTTAATATTTCCAAAAATTGGTTCGGAACAAAACGTGAAATGGATTCATTAATTTTTTTTTCTTCTTCCAAGGCTCTTTCTTTAGATAAAAGCAATTCCTTTCTCGCACTTTCTTTATCTTTTGTTAGGCTGTTTATGCGGTCACCAATACCAAGGCTTAAAAATACACCTTCTAAAAAGCTACCATACATGGGGCTATAAGCAATAAAGCTGGAATAGTCTGTGAGTCCCAGATTCATCGCAATATACAAAAGTATGCTCACTATTAAAAAAGACCAAGCAATTAGAAAATTTCTGGCTCCTGAATATCCTTGTTTAAATCGAGTTACGGCTGCTATGCTAATTAAAAATATGGAAATTGTGGGGACAACATTTGCAATGAACACTTGTTGCATGAGAGATAAAAAATGAAGTGATACTAAAGACAAAAAGGCAACAAGGATAGAAATTTTAAATGCTTTCTCCATCTTGGAATTTTCTTTTTTGGGAAAAAGGAAGGCTAATGCAAAAAAATTCACCGCTATAGTGGATATAAGGGAAGTGATAGGACCTAACATAATGATGGTAATGTTTTGTGAATAGTCTATGAAAGGCATCCATTGATTCATTGAATTAAATAGAAAAAACACAAAACTTAAAATATAAAGGCAATAGTAAATGAAAAGTTTTTCACGTAGTGAAATAAATAAAACTAAGTTATAACAAAATAATAGTATCATCGCGCCGTAATAAGCGCCAGAAATAATATCTGTGAGTTTGCTGAATGGAATGTATGCTTCTTCTGAGAAAAAGCGTAAAGGAACAAGAGTTGGACCTGCGGTTTGAATCTGCAGATAAAATCTTTTGACTTCTTTATTCTTTAAGATAAAGGGAAACAGAGGATGTTTATTTGGATATGCCATTTCATATTTGGGCACGCGTCTACCGGCCGCTAAACTTTTGTATTCTTTTTCTCCAAAAGGTACATAATAAAATTTTACATACGGAAGAGAAGGGGAATCAATAGATAGTATCCATTTTTCAATATCCGTATTTGTGCCTAGATCCAGTCGAATCCAAAGGGTAGTTTCTAATATTCCAAACGAGGTATTGTGTTTTGATCTGATCCATTTATCATCAGTAAGCTTTGTTACGGATGATATAGACAATTGGTTTGTATCATCAAAAAGATAAACAGATGAAGAATTTCCATATAACCAACGTTCGTTTGGAATTAATTTTAGTATCCCGCTTCCATCATTCCCTTCATTTACTTTGCAAGAGTGTGAAATAACAATTGCAAAAAGTATAAAAAGAAAGTGAAAGAAACGAGAATGAATCATTATTGGAATGTGGAAATAAGTCCACTTTCAAATGATAATTGTAAATCATCAAATTTCCAATCGACTTTTCCTTCATTGAGATTCAACTCCAAAGACTTCGCTTTAGAAAATTTACCAATTTGATAAGTTTGCAGGCCTTTTGAGGCAAAGGCTGTCTTTGTTTTTTCCACAGAATTTACGTTTGTTGAAATTATAAAACTTGCACCTGTTTCACCAAATAGGAGTTTGTCTATTCTTGGGACATTATTTTGTAAACTTGATAAATCTATGCTGATTCCCATATCGCCTTGAATGCTCATTTTTGCGAGGGCTACAAGTAGGCCACCTAGCGAAAGATCCTTAGCAGAAAGAACTAGACCTTCTTTGTGTAAGGCGAGAAGTGTATCAATCGTGTTTTTTTCATTTTGTAAATTGCAGTCGGGGATTTTCCCCGTGTCTTTTTTATGAAAAACGGATAGGTATTCTGTGGCAGTGAGTGTAGGCATAAATGCACCCACAAGTAAAATGGCCACATCACCATGCATTTTTTTTGGATAGGTGTGCAATCCATCTTTGACATCATCTATGACTCCCACCATACCAATGGTAGGTGTTGGATACACTGGGCCTTCAGGTGATTCGTTATAAAATGAAACATTTCCTCCGGTAATTGGTAGGCCCAAATACCTACATGCGTCTCCTAATCCTTTCACACATTCGCTGAATACATAATAATTTTCAGGGATGTATGGATTTCCAAAATTGAGGTTGTTTGTGACTCCATAAGGGCTTGCTCCCGTAGCCGCTACGTTACGCGCTGATTCGCAAACAGCATAAGCAGCTCCATTGTATGGATCTAAAAAAGTATAACGAGAGTTACAATCCGTTGCAACAGCTATCCCTTTTTTTGTTCCAGGAATTCTGACAAGTCCACCGTCTTCACCTGGTTGTACGACTTTTACAAGCCCCACTTCCGTATCATATTGTTCATAAATAGGTTTTCTAGAAGTTATATTCCATGAAGATAAAAATTGAACGAGAGTCTCTTTGATTTTATCAAAGCTTAATTGTGGAATGGAATTTTCTTCAAAAGTTAAAACTTCATCCAGATATTTCGGTCTCTTTACTTCCCTCACATACCGCGGAGCACCACCACCTAAGACCAGGCAGTCGGCTGGTATTTCTGCTTTTAGTTTTCCACCTTTGCGGATTCTGATGATACCGTCTGCGGTAACAGTTCCAATTTCTTTTGAATGTAGTCCCCATTTTTCAAATATAGATATCAATTCGTTTTCTTTTCCTTTTTCGGGAATCACTAACATTCGTTCTTGGGATTCGGAAAGCATGATTTCATAGGCGTTCATTTCAGATTCACGAAGAGGGACTTTGTCTAGATCTACATCCATACCAGTTTTTCCCTTGGCACTCATCTCTGAAGTAGCGCAGGAGATTCCCGCTGCTCCCATATCCTGGATCCCAACTAAGACCTTTTTTTGGATGGCTTCGAGAGATGCCTCCATAAGAAGTTTTTCCATAAATGGATCACCGACTTGGACGGCAGATTTTTTTTCTTCCGATTCCTTTGACAAATCTTTGGATGCGAAACTGGCACCGTGGATTCCATCTCGTCCAGTTGTGGCACCGACGATATAAACTTTATTCCCCACCATTCCTTTGGTAGAGGCAGAAGCCATTTCGTCATGTTTGGCGATACCAACTGTCATCGCATTTACAAGCGGGTTTTTTGTAAAAGTCGGATGGATAAACAATTCCCCACCACCAACCGCGATCCCAAGGGAATTTCCATAATCGCCAATACCTTTCACTGCACGTGAAAGTAGATATTTATTTCTAGGGTCAGTCGGTTCACCAAACCTGAGTGAGTTGAGTGAAGTAATCGGCCTTGCACCCATTGTGAAAATATCTCGCATGATTCCACCGACTCCAGTCGCAGCACCTTGGTAAGGTTCTACAGCAGTCGGGTGGTTATGGCTTTCAATTTTGAATACGACTGCTAAATTATCACCAATGTCCATGGCTCCAGCATTTTCTTCGCCTGCGGCCGCGAGCAATTTATCAGATTTTGTAGGAAGTGTTTTTAACTGGAGTATGGAATTTTTATAAGAGCAATGTTCTGACCACATAGCAGAAAAAATTCCGAGTTCAGTAGAATTGGGAATACGGCCAAGAATGTTTTGAATTTGAGAAAACTCATCTTCGGTTAATCCATGTTCTTTGGCATCTGCGAGTGTTACTTGGTCTTTTTCCATTTATAAAAAATCCTTATTTAAATTATGATAATTTCTGTTGAAATAGAGGAGGGGTTTTCCTTCACTGATTACCGCATCTTCTACAAGACCGATGACAATCCAGTGGTCTCCCGCATCGATCATTTGTGATAATGTACAATCCATGTTCACAAGGCATCCTGGAATTCTTGGAGCACCCGTAATTCCCGTTTCCGTGTTTAATTGATTTAAAACTTCCTCTTTGTCCAGAGAACCAGAGGCAAAATCAGCGGAAATTTGTTTTTGTTCTGAGGAAAGGATATTCACAGAAAATGCATTTGAGGACTCGATTTCTTCTTTAGCCTGACTTCCTTTCGCCAAACAAAAAAGTACGAGAGGTGGATCAAGGGAAACTGAAGAAAAACTAGACACTGTGATGCCACCCGCTTTTGTTTTTGATCTATAACCGATCACTGTGATGCCACTTGCCCATAAGGAAAGAGAAGTTTTAAATAGTTGGCTGGCTACTGACATGAGGCCTCCAAAGATGATAAATATCAATGTCTAGAATCAGACTAATTATGAAAATCAAATTGACCAACATTAAAAATATTAGTCATATCATGAATGAAGGTAGATTTTTCAATGAAAACACTCACGAAACACAGAGAACTCATATTCCAAGACTTGTCAGGTAGAAAAGACCACCCGACAGCAAAGATGGTATTTGAGTCCGTAAAAGGTAAAGCAGAGAGCATTAGTTTTGCCACAGTTTATAACTCTCTGGAATTTCTTGTGGATAGAGGCATGGTAAATAAACTCAATATTGAGTCAGATTCAGTCAGATATGATGCCTTTTTGGAAAAACACTCTCATTTGATTTGTAAGTCTTGCGGTAAAGTCATGGATGTTCCTTCTTTATCTTTGAATGAGGCTGCTGTCAATTTCGAAGAACTTGGATTCAAAGTGGATCATATTGATATCACTGTGACCGGGCGCTGTTCTTCTTGCTAATTTTTTTCTAGGACGCACGCGACCAATCAAACAAGCTTGCCCAAATGGGCATCATTCACACCCTTCCCCCTGAACTTGTAAATCAAATTGCGGCAGGGGAGGTCATTGAATCCACTCACTCGATTCTGAAAGAACTGATTGAAAATTCCCTAGACGCAAACGCGACTCAGATTGAAGTGCTGACCGAGAATGCGGGATTAAGTAAAATCATTATTTCAGACAATGGAGTCGGCATGGTGAGAGAGGATCTCCCACTTTGCATCAAAAGATATGCCACTTCAAAAATAGAAAAATTCCAAGACCTAGAACACATATTTACCTTCGGGTTTCGAGGTGAGGCTTTGGCATCCATAGCATCTGTATCCAAACTTTCTATTTCCAGTGGTGTGGAAGGGGAGCGCGTCGCCTATTTGGTGCAAGTCGAAGATGGTAAAATCATTTCCGAAAAAGAAGTCCCTCATTTCGTGGGAACAAAAATTGAAATCCAAGATTTATTTTATAATACTCCTGTACGCCGAAAATTTTTAAAAACGGAAATTGGTGAAGAGAAAAAAAATCGTATCCGAATGTCTGTGATGTCATTGTCAGAACCAAGTGTTGGATTTCGTTATGTCCAAAATGGTAAAGAAGTCCTAAATGTACAACCAGAAGATCCAAAAGAAAGAGTCTTATCTTTGTTTGGTGAAAATTTACGCGATCATTTACTCGAAGTGAATATCGAACGAAACGGTATCAAACTGGAAGGATGGATTTCACATCCAGATTTTTATAAATCACAAAGGACTGGACAATATTTTTTCGTCAATAAAAGAGCAGTGGAACTTAAATTTAGTTCTCAAATTTTAAAACGATGTTATGGCGAATTATTACCAAGTGGTGCTCATCCCTATGCGTTTTTATTTTTCACACTTCCATCTAACTTTGTTGATGTGAATGTTCACCCCCAAAAAAAGGAAGTTCGCTTCCTTTCAGAGGAATTGATTTCTGGATTATTGTTCCAAGGCATACAAAATATCTTACGGTCTTCCACACCTGTAGAATTTTTGGAAATGCGTAGGCGTCTTTCTATGCCGATTCCTTACCAATCGCAAACTACCGAAGACTCAGAAAATTTGAACTTAGGCTTAAACCATACTATACCTTTTCGAGAATCCTTTTCTTTGGATGGCGTAAGTCCTGGAATTCGTCTGGATCTGTTAAGTGATGCACCTAAAAAACACCATTCCTTTGTTCCTAAAAAACACTATGGCATTATCTTTGAGACCTTCATTCTCGCGGAAGCGGAAGATGGACTCTATATCATCGACCAACACACTGCTCATGAACGCATTCGCTATGAAGAAGTGCTTAGAGATCTGAAAGAAAAAGCCTACAAAAGCCAGCCACTCCTCAGTCCGATTCGGATCGAAATGACTAAGGAAGAAGCAGAGGAAACGATCGCGAAAGCACCGTTGCTCGCAGAAATAGGAATTGTCATTGAGGCATTTTCTGGAGGTACAATTCTCGTTCGCGAAGTTCCGAGTTACATTGACCCTGGCAGAGAAAAGGAAACGATACTCGACTTTTTAGACAGAAAGAAATCTGGAGGGACTGATACAAGAGAGATGTTTGATGAAATGGCCAAATGTGTGGCTTGCCGCAGTGCCGTCAAAAAAGGAGACATGGTCTCAGATGCCATCATTGCCGAATTATTGCAAAGACTCTCTTATTGTGAAAACCCGTCCCTTTGTCCACATGGACGCCCAACTTTGATTAAACTTTCTAGAAATGATTTAGAAAAAATGTTCCACCGAATCTGAACCGAAAAACATTGAATTTTTGTAAGGGAAAAGGAACCTTGCCCTGATGCCACGTCCACTTGAAGGCAAAAATATGACGATGCGGGATAAGGAAAAAATCCTTCTCCAAAAAATCAAGTCTGGTGACCAAACCGCATATATGACTCTCGTTTCTCCCTTCCGGGAACGATTGTTTCGAAAGGCTGTGTCTATGGTGAAAGATGCCGATGATGCCGAAGACATAGTACAGGACGCACTTATTTCAGGCTACAAATCCATACAAAACTTTCGAGCTGAAGCCGGTGTTTACACTTGGCTATACCGTATTGTCGTAAATAAATCAAAAGACCTTCTCTCTAAGAAAAAGAGAGGTAGGGAAAAGCCTATGGATGATACGGGTGACAACCAATTTGTAGACGAAAGGGAAGGGTATGAAAAAAAACTCGAACTTTCTGAAGAGTCCCTCTATCTAATGGATAAGATTGCTTTGTTAGAGGAATCCTACAAACAAGTTTTAGAACTTCGGTATTTCGAAAATCTATCGTATAACGAAATTGCGGAGATCATGGAATGCAATGTAGGAACCGTAAAGAGTCGACTTTTTAAAGCAAAGGAGTTTTTGAAACACCTCATCCTCAAAGACGAAAAGGGCGAAGGTTTTTTCGAAAAATAGAAATCATGAATATCATCACTTGGCTACAAGCACGTTACCCAGAATTGTTTTCCGAATCAAAGGAAAACGTAAAGTTAGAAAATTCGATTTGTTGTATGTTTAGCGAAAAACGAAAGCAAGAAGAAACCATAATGCCTCGTCTTTCCGAAGATTTTGACAAACGCCTCTTCAACTTATTACAAAATGAAAAAATAAATCCTAGTCCTGAAAGGGAATCAATCCTTAGAAATCTTTTCGAAAATAGAAACATACAATATTCATTCTCTGCTGTTATGATTCTCAGCTTAACTTTTGTTATGGTGAGTCGTTATTCAAAAAATGAATCCACTTTACCTGAGTCAGCGGGCGTTGTGCTTGAAAATTCATCTTATTTGAATGAACCTACGAGCATTGACCTTAGTGAAAGTTACCAAAGAAAAATTTTAGTGGATCATATACGCAAAGAACCTGCTTCCATCCAAGGCCTAAAGGAACTCGAGACGTATTATCACAAAACAGGTAGAGAAAGTGCCGCTGATGAAGTGCATTTTCTGATCAATGCCGCAGAAAACTAAATTTTAGCTAAAATTTCTTTTGCAGTCAGTATGGCATCTCGGAATACGTTTTGAGGTGCCATTTCTATAATTGCGTAAGCGTATTGTTGCACTCTGCACTGAACTTTAAATACATTACCATTCCCTTTTTGATACGCCTCATATAATCGAATCATTTCCTTTAACCAAAGGTTCACTTCTTCTACTTGGGCCTTGGTTTCACAGGCAAAGATCCGGTAAGACCAAGCGAGAACGGGAACGTATTCACAAATATCTTCATCTTTCACTTGATCTTTTGCTTCTTCAATCAGTCGCCGTAGAGGTGGGTATTGGACAATTTCGTAAGGAAAGTGAGTTGGCTCTTCTAAAAATGCGTGTAGATAATGAATTTTTCCTTCTTTTTCACGCCCAGTCATACAATATGCTTCCGCTAAATAAAACTTGAGTTTGGTTGCGATTCTTTGCTTAGAATCGGAGTAGGGAAGAATCTCTAAGGCAGTTTTGTAATCTCCGATTTTAATCAGACAAATGGCAAGATCCGACATGGCATCTGCATCTAAGGCATTCGCACCTTCCCATCGATAAGCTAATTTTAAATGATTTGAGGCTTCTTCTAGAATGCATCTAAGGCAAGTCGCATAGGCAATGGTGAGATGGATGTTTCTTTTTTTTGATTCTAATTCAAAAAGGGAAAAGTAATCAAGTAGGAGTTTTCCTCTTTCTTTGCCTTCCCTAGTTCGTAAAACAAGATCTAGACGATTGTCCCAAAAACTCGCGACAAAATAACCGCTGATATAGTCTAGATCCTCCGGTTCTTTGTCCAATAAAACTGAATATAAAGACTTTGCTTTTTCAAATTCTCCTACAGCAAGTGATTGGAGAGCATCATCAGATTTATGAAACATAACCGGAGAACTTTTAATTTATCTAATGGTGACTTTTTTTATCATGCAGTTTACTAACTTGAGAAATGATTTTATCTTCAAGTCCATCTACACAAACATAGACATCCTTATTTTGATTATGAGCATTGAAATGATTTCCATCTGCATTTAGGTTGAGATTTGCATGAATTTCTCCGTGTATGCTCTCGAATGATACATCACAAGTGATTACTTTTTGCACAAACTTTGTAACGCGTTCTAATTTCTCATTGCAATAGGTTTCTGCCGCTTCGGATCGATCTAAATGTTTCCAAGTGTATTTTATTTTCATAATGTCCTTTCTAAGAGATAATATTAATAAAAAAAATCGAGTCAAATAAAAAAGAATTGAAGGAGCTTATTACCTAGATCATGACTAAAGGGTGTATTCGCATATTTCATGCTAGGATTTAAAACTTATGGCCGAAGAAGATTCAAAAAAAGCATCTGCAAAAAAAAAGACCCTTGCGCCTAAAGCTCCAGCAAAGAAAAAGGCGATCGCAAAGGTCGATGAATTAGCCATTACAAAGCCTATTAAAATCTTCGAAGATCCTAAATTTACTAAACCTGCACATTCAACCGATCGTGATATTGTAAAGATTCTAGCTCGCAATCCACTAGAAGCCTTCGTATTTTGGAAGGTTCATCCCGAACACTTTGACCAATTGGTAAAAGACTTTTCAGCAGGTCATACATCCGAAATTCAACTCAAACTTAAGTTAGAGTATATAAATCATGCGGGGAAACCAGAAACGTCTTGGTATGATTTAGCTCCCATGACAAAGTCATATTTTTGCAAATTTCCAGGACCTGTCAGCCAAATGCGCGCTTATCTTTATGCGAACCACTTTGGAAATTTAAAATTATTTTTGGAAACGGGGGACGGGGATCTTCCGCCTGGGATCGAATCATATCAGTTAGATGGAGATTGGATTCATCCTAAATGGATAGAAGACGGACTGGTGGTACAAAGTAAAAAAGGGGAGTGGCTTTTTTCCGATTCAATGGATCATACCGAGAGAGTATGGAACGATTTAGAAAACCAAAAACTAAGTTATAACGGATCATCAAATCCTAGTTCTCATTCTTCCTCTAAGGCTACTCGTAAATGAAAGACACTCGCGGTTATCTCGTTTTTATGTTACACGCCCATTTGCCCTTTGTAAGGCATCCGGGATATGATAAACCTTTTATCGAAGAAAATTGGTTAAACGAAGCTATCTTAGAAACATACATTCCTCTCATTCGTGTATTTAAGAATTTAAAAGCGGAAAATGTTCCTTTTAAAATCACAATGTCTTTTACTCCTTCTTTATCATCAATGTTAGTTGATAATTATTTACAGGAAAAATTTCGAACCTATATCAATAACCTGATTTTACTGGCAAAACAAGAAACCAAACGCACAGACTTTGACCCGCATTTAAATTATCTTTCACATAAATACTTGGCTCACTTCGAAAGTACAAAGGATATATTTGAAGAAACTGGTGGGGATCTCACAAAACAATTGATTCCCTTTTTGGAATCTGGAAATCTAGAGATCATCACGAGTCCCGCAACACATGGATTTTTGCCTTTTTATGAATCCGAACCAAGTATAGTTCGTTCTCAACTAAGAAATGGTAGGCGGACTTTTCGGCGCATTTGGGGAAGAGATCCAAAAGGCATTTGGTTATCTGAATCAGGATTTTTTCCTGGTCTGGAAGACGCCTTGGATGCAGAAGGGTTTCGTTATTTTTTTGTGGATACTCACGGAGTGACACATTCAGAACCTAGACCCAAGTTTGGAGTCTATGCGCCTGTCGAAGTAGGACATGGCATATTCGCTTTCGGTCGTGATCCAGAAAGTTCAAGGCAAGTCTGGAGTTCTATTGATGGTTACCCAGGTGACTTTCGTTATCGGGAATATTACCGTGATATCGGTCATGATTTAGAATATGATTATATCAAAGAATTTTTAAATTCCAATGGCATTCGTATCAATACAGGAATGAAATACCATCGTATAACGGGTCGCTCATCTTATAAAGAATACTATCAACCTGATTGGGCAATGGAAGCTTGTGGCCAACATGCCGATGATTTTTTAAAGAATCGCATCCGCCAAGCAGAGTGGTTATACGCACAAAACAAACAAGCTGGAGTGATTGTATCTCCATATGACGCAGAGTTATATGGACATTGGTGGTATGAGGGTCCTCAGTTCATTGAATTTTTATTTAAAAAAATCCATTATGACCAAACAACAATTCAATTAGCACATCCCTTAGAAGTCATACGACTTCTCCCGCGCATTCAATCGGTAAAGATGAAGATGTCTAGTTGGGGCGAAGATGGTTATGGGGATGTCTGGCTCAATGCAACTAATGATTGGATTTATGAGCACATATTTACACTTTCTATAGAAATGCAGGAATTAGCCCATAAGTACAAGGATGAAAAAGATCCATTGATACAGAGAGTTTTGAAACAAATGGGAAGGGAATTATTACTCCTTCAAAGTTCAGATTGGGCGTTCATTATGAAAACAGGAACCATGGTGGATTATGCTGTCCGCAGAACTAACGTTCATACAAATGTTTTTATGCATTTAAAAGAAATGTTGGTAAATGGGAAAATTAGTGAAGAAGAATTACTCGCGATTGAGACAGAAAATAATATTTTTCCAGACATTCAATTAGCAGATTTTGCCTAATTTAGAATAATTCTAATTTTATTCTCTTGCTAAATTTCTTTGGCTTTTGGAATCTGGTACTGACAGGGAGGAATTCCATGAAATTGTTTTTTAGTTTTCCTTATGTGCTCGTGCTCTCTTTACTCGTGATTAATTTTTGGGTTTGTAGTTTTGCCCATAGAGAAAAAACAGAAGGCCCTTTTCGCTTGGGAGAATCTATCATTCGCTATGGAGAAGAACTAGAGCGAAATGAAAAATCTAGCCCCATTATATTTGGCCAATCGGATACAAGCGGAACCCTTCTTTAAACAAAGACCTTAAATTGTAGTTGGGTTCCCTTAAGAGTTATATTTGTCTAGGGACAATTCTTTTACTTCGGTTTGAAGTCCACATTGTCCCAATAGTCATTGCCATAATCAAAAAATATTTCTTCACCTTCGTTTATCTTTTTTAATACTTTGAATCTTGCTGTCTTCCATCTGACGGAAGTTACAAGTTCAGCATTTGGTTTTTCTGAATGATTGATAAAACGTGTATAATTTGATTCTTTTCCTTCACCATAAATCCACCAATCTTTGCAGATCCATAATAAATATTTAGAATCAACATATTTTGGAGACTCAGCATCCTCATCAGTTATGATGCGGCCCATATAATATCCAACTGTATCGCCCTTATATAATGTTTGTTTTGTGAAAAGACCCATCCCGATTCCCGGTATAGAAGAGGGTTTTACTATGAAATCTTTTTCTGAATAGATGACTGGTTTTCTTTTTATTACCTTCTTCTTATTCTTTTTTTTAGGGCTAACTTTCTTCTTTTTCATGCGTATAGGACATAACATGGAACCATTTCTAGTTTGTAAAGCGATTGAGATTTAAGATTGATATGCAAGCGAACCGATCTTTGCCTTTAGAGGATCATTTATGTTACAAAGTTCAAATTCAGCGGCCGTGAAAAGTAATGTGATTAATTTAGCTTTGTATCGTGCAAAAAAGGCTCTCGAAAAAGACGGATTCGAAGTAGTAGAAGACCGAGAAGGAAAAATTGCACTCGTCATTCGTCTTGCGAAATAAGATAGCTCTAGGAAAGTGGAAATCATGGCAGTGCAAAAATTGGAAGGCTCTCGGATCGGAAATGGACAAAAACATTGTGTCATCGTTTCTAAGTTTAATGAATTTATAACTGAAAGTTTACTAAAGGGGGCACTGGATGCCTTTCGTCAACATGGTGTGTCTGAATCTGATGTGACTATCATATATGTACCAGGTGCCTTTGAACTACCAGCCACAGTTTCAAAAGTATTGAACTCAAAAAAATATTCTTTTTCCTCAGTCATCTGTTTGGGTGCCGTGATTCGTGGTGCCACTTCACATTATGATTTGGTTGCAGGGGAAGCCGCAAAAGTCGGAGCACTTTCTATTTCGACCCAAACTCCTGTTATTTTTGGCGTGATTACTACGGAAACCATTGAACAAGCCATCGAACGAGCTGGTACTAAGGCCGGAAACAAGGGTTACGAAGCCGCAACCACTGCGATCGAAATGGCAAATCTCTTTAAAGAGATCGGATGAGTAGCAGACATAGAGGCAGATCTCTTGCCCTAATGTGCCTCTACCAAATTGATTTGGTAGGAACCGATCCAGACCGAGCGATGAAATTCGACTGGTATGACAAAAAAATCACCAAAGATGAAAAGGAATACGCCGTCTTTCTTGTGAAAGGAGTGGTGGAAAAGCGAGCTTTGATCGATAATCTAATCAAGAAGTATTCCGAGAACTGGGAATTATCGCGGATCTCCGTGGTGAATCGTTGCATTCTTCGGTTGTCGATCTTGAGTTTGCAAAAGGAACCCTTCCTTGCGGGGCCTGTTGTTATCAACGAGGCAGTTGAGTTAACGAAAGAATTCGAAACGGAGGAGTCAGCACATTTCATCAACGGTTTGTTAGATGCATTCTACAAAAAAGAGATCTTAGCGAAACAAAAGCTAGGTGAGAATGGACCCGATCCAAAAAAATAGATTTAGATTTGAAGACGACTACAAAAGTTCTCAACCAAGTTATTACAAGGAAGACCCATATTTACGTAGGCTTGATGAAAAAGAACAAGAATCTACTTACGCATCACGTAATGAAACAAACAAACCTGTTCTAAATTTTCTATTTTGGGCAACTCTTATCATTTTACTTGCTGTTGTATGTACAGGAGCAGTATACTATTTTTACTACTATAAAAAAACAAATCCAGATATGGTGGCAAGGTCTCTGCCAAACATTTCCGGTGATAAAAAGTCTCTCGAACTTTTATTAGATAAATCCTATCTTCCAAAAGATTCTGTAAATCCAGGTCTTGCCAATTGTTTAAACTCATATTATGATCGTTATGTGAATAAGGCTTTTCGTGTTTGTGAAGAGTTTTTAAATACGCCTGGAACCGATGAAGATAAATCCATTGCCCTTACTGTAATCGGTGTGATGTTTGATGAAGCGGGAAGATACACAAGTGCTATCGAAAGATTAGAGAAGGCAAGTCAATATGATCAAAAAAATTATTTTGCATATTATAATTTAGCTCTAGCATTTAAACATTCTGGAAAATTTGAAGAAGCACGCAAAGCGGCCGCTAAAGCAAAAGAGATCGCTCCCAATGATGCAAGAATCGCCTTATTAACTGGAAATCTCTACCAAGAGATCGGTGATCCGAAAGCGGCCATCGAAGCATATAAAGAAGGGCAATCTTTGGCACCGAGTGATCCTGTCCTCACTTACAATTTAGCGATCAGTTATTATAAAGATGGCAAAATACCAGAGGCGATTGAAGAATTTCAAAAAGTGATACAAGTCGCCCCAAACTCTAATGCGGCTGCTCTCGCCTATGGTCACTTAGGCTCTATTTATTATGCTAGAGAAGATTATGATAGATCCGAATATTTTTTTCGCGAAGTTAGTCGCCTTAAACCAAGCGATGCTAAAAACTATTACAACTTAGGCCTTATACAATTAAAGAAAAAGAATTCCGAGGAAGCCGCACGTTATTTTCAAAAAGCCTTGGATTCAGGGGCCAATGAGCCAGAAGTATATAGATATATCTCTGAGGCCTTTGTTTCTATGGGGCAAAGTTCGCTTGCGATCCAAGCTTTAAAAAAAGCCCTAATCCTAAAACCAAATGATATTGATTCACTCTTTGCACTCTCTGAGTTGTATTATAAAAAGGGTGAGTTAGTGGAGGCTGAAGGACTTTTCAGAAGAATCATTCGCCTAACTCCTGGGGATGCTTATTCGGAAACAGCATATGTGAATTTAGGCATTATACTTGATGAAATGGAAAGATTTGGGGATTCCATCGAAGCTTTTGAAGCGGCGATTGCCCTCAATCCCAAAAACCAATCTGCAAGGTATAACTTGGGTTTGGCGTATTTACATGCAGGTATGCCAACAAAAGCCATTGAGAGTTTAAGGAAATCTACAGCCATAGATCCAAATCATATTCCAAGTCGGCTTGCCATTGCTGATTATTATTTAGAAAATAAATATTTCCGTGAAGCCATATCTGAGTATGAAGAAGTATTGTCCGAAAAATCGGAAGTAAATGAAGCCAGACTAAAATTAGCAGAAGCTTATATTCAAAATAAAAATTTTGAAGCGGCAGAAAAACATTTGGTCTTTGTCTTAAATCATTCCCGTGACGGAAAAGAAATCAAATTAGCACATCGAAAATTGGCACTTACGTATGCCGCAAACGGAAATAGCGGATCTTCGAATAAAGCCAAAGAAGAAGCATTTAGGGCATCGCATATTGATCCAGAAGATATGGAATCAAAATTGGTATTATCAAAAATTTTAATTGATACAGGTTCATTAGTTGATAGAGAAAAAGCAATTGATGAATTGAATGTGATCATTCGTTCTGATGTGGCACCGACTCTCCTTGCAAAAGCTCATAATTATTTGGGTGTTTGTTATTTCAAAAATGGTGAATTCAAACGTGCTATGAGTGAATTTCAAATGGCAGTCGATATTTCACCTAGTCTAACAGAAGCATACGAAAATAAAAGAGCGGCTAGGGCACAGTATGAAAAATCTTTAGAATCAAAAAAACGGACTTATTTTTGAATCTTTTTGATTTTGTCCCACATCCGGTTTTTCCGGAAACGTATCATATTTGCAAACAAACTGGAATCTTAAAATATCTTTTAGCCGAAAACAGAGTTTATGGTGAATCCTATTTTATGGAAGAGTACCAAGCTCAGTACAAAAAAACTTATTACGAGGATGAGAAAAATCTACGCAGTATGGCCGTTAGACGTCTAGGGGTGATTCAGGACTTTTTTAATTCGACTTTAGTAAATAAATCGTTATTAGAAATTGGATCTGCCGCAGGTTTTTTTTTGGATGAAGCAAAAAAACTTGGTTTCCAAACGAAGGGATATGAACTATCAGCGAATGAAGTTGAATATTCTAAAAACAAACTAAAGTTAGATGTAGAAAAAAAATCAATACTCGATATAACGACTTCCACTTATACAAATTCGTTTGATGTCATCGCAGCATTTTTTGTCGTAGAACATATATCTGAAATAGAAGCCTTGTGGGAAAGATTCGGTACTTGGTTAAAGACTGGTGGAGTAATTTATTTAGCAGTTCCCAGTTTTTTTGGTCCGACATTTAAAACCAATCCAAACGAATGGTTTCGCACTCACCCCAAAGATCACTTTTATGACTACGATCTTGGTTCTTTGAAAAAACTCTTGTCAAACCTTGGCTTTCATTTGAGATATGCTAGACCCATGTCTTATCACCCGAAACGGGATCTAGGTCTACGCGGGAGTCTTCCCGACTGGGCTTACAGATTTTATTCCAATCTGACTTGCTATGGTGACACTATAGAAGTTGCGTTTCAAAAAAAATAAATTATGAAATTTACCGAATTACCATTCCACGAATCCATTCAGAAAGCCTTAGATAAAATCGGTTATTCTGAACTCACTCCTATCCAAACAAAAGCGATCCCCTTTGCCATGGAAGGTAAAGATGTTACTGGACTTGCCCAGACTGGAACTGGCAAGACGATGGCGTTTTTACTTCCCACCTTGCACCGGTTACTTTCTAGCGAAGAAGTAGAACCATTGCCATATGCTCTTGTGCTTGCCCCGACAAGAGAGCTCACAATACAAATTGGCGAGGAGGCAAAAAAACTTTTACAATTCACAGACTATGGTGTCGCTACTATCATTGGTGGTACAGATTACCGTTCCCAAGAAGAAGCATTAGGAAACAAAGCTTGCATCATTGTTGCGACTCCAGGAAGACTCATTGATTTTGTGAAAAATCACGGATTATCTTTGGATGCGATCAAAGTTGTGATCTTAGATGAAGCTGATAGAATGTTTGATATGGGATTTGTTATGGATCTCAAATATATTTTTCATAAATGTAAAAACAGAAAACAAAGTTTATTGTTCAGTGCTACTCTGAGTTATGAAGTAGTTCGACTTGCCAGTAAATATTTGATTGATCCGATCGAAGTTCATATCAATCCAGAAAAAGTAATCACAGAACGTATAGATCAAACTTTGTTACACTTAGGAAGAGATGAAAAACTTCCTTATCTCGTCAATTCATTGTTAAACTATCCCATCGAAGGTCTAGGAATCATTTTTACAAATTACAAAATGAACATTCCAAAGATTGTTGCCTGTTTGCGTAAATTCGGAATCACAGCAACTGGTTTATCTTCTGAACTAGACCAAAAAAAACGAATACGTTTGTTACGCGACTTCAAAGCTGGCAAATATAAATATCTGATTGCTACAGATGTTGCCTCTCGTGGAATCGATATTGAAAATATTGATGTAGTTTATAATTATGATCTTCCGCAAGACGCTGAAAATTATGTGCATAGAATTGGACGAACTGCACGTGCGGGGAGAAAGGGAAGTTCCATTGGATTTTGTTCAGAGTCAGACTATACTGAGCTTGAAAGAATTGAAAAATATTTAAATTCAAAATTGCCAGTAGCAGAAGTTAACGATTCTTATTTGGAATTTCCAAAAGGTGAATTTACCCCAGTTTTTCCAGAAGAAGTCATACCTGGCGAAAAGAAATACTCCGACAGGGAGAGAGGTGGCAAACGGGACAAACCCAGTCGCGCAGGTCGTTCTGAAGGTCGTGATACCGCAAGAGACAGGGATCGTAAAAAACCTCAGCATCCACCGGCTAAAATGGCGCACCCACATCATGTTGAGGGGCATACCCATCCGCATTCCAAATCCGAAAGACCGAAGTCCGATGAATCAAGATCGGCAAAAAAACACAATGATAAAGCGCCGCAGAAAAAGCACCACAAAACACCTAACCAGGATAAAAACACTCAAAACAAGTCAACCAATCCAAACGATCCTAGAAGAAATCTTTTTAACAAGGATGTAGAAAAAAATTCTAATAAAAAGAAAAAATCACTTTGGAAAAAGATCATTTCCATTTTCAAAAAAGATTAATATGCCACATTGTAGGTTTACTTTTTGTAAGCCTACCTTTGTTTGGTGAGACAGTCAAGCTTCCGTTATATGGAAAAAGTAATTATGTTTCTTACAATGATCTAACTCCAAATTTTCCAGAATTAAGCACTTCTCATAAAAAATCTACATTAGTTACTTCGATTTTTACACCCCAAGGAAAATTAATTTTCCGAATTGGTACAAGTTTTTATACAATAGAAGAAAAGATTATTAAGATTCCGAAACCTCCATTAATAAAAGATGGAATATTGTATTTACCTATTGATCTTGTAGAAGCAATTTTTTTGAATCTGATCGCTTATGATTTTCGTTATAAATTTAAAGAGAATGAATTGCTCGTCGATGTGCCAAAGGAACCTATCCCTAAAAGAAATATCAATGTTAAAGCCATCATCATCGATCCAGGTCATGGGGGGAAAGATCCAGGAACATCGGACACGAGCGGTTATTTTGAAAAAGAAGTTAGCCTTGGTGTGGCAAAATATTTATATTTGTATCTTCGAAAATATTATCCAGAAATACGTCTTCATTTAACAAGAAAGAACGATACATTTATAGAATTGGAAGAACGTTCCAAACAAGCAAATTCACTGCTCCGTGATACACGTGACTCTATATTTGTATCTCTTCATTGCAATGCCTCATTAAATGAAAAAGCTGGCGGATTTGAAATTTATTATCTTTCTCAAACACCTAGTACGGAGCAGGCGAGAGAAACAGCTTTGATAGAAAATAAATTTGTAGGTCCAAATAGCAACCGGGTAGTAAGTGCGATCCAATCACAAATGCTTTCCAGTGTGACCCAAAGGCGTTCCAAAAAACTGGCAGATGCGGTTGAGTTGGAATATGGGAAAGGATTAATGAATACACTTTCTTCGAGAGGGGTCAAAAAGGCAGATTTTTCTGTCTTGCGAGGAAGCCTTATGCCTGCCGTATTGATAGAAATGGGGTATTTAACAAACCCAGAAGAAAGTAAAATTCTAAAAGATAAGAACTTTCAGAAAAAGATTGCACGCAGTATCATAAAGGGAATCCGCTCGTATGCTTCATCCAAAGATTAAAGAATATTCCACTCTTACCAAAAGTAAAATAAACACTTGGATCAAACGTTTTTATAATATAGGTACAGAAAAAGAAAAAACTAGTCGTGAATTCCAATTTTTATTTTTATCTTGGTTTTTCTTATTACTCTTTTTTACGTTTTTTATTTTAGCAGAAAAAAATCCCTTCAATCTTCTTGTTCCATTTAATGTTTTCCAAGTCCCACATAACGATAGCCGTGATGAAATTAAAATTTTTATCTCTGATGGAGATAAAAATCAGATTCCCGTGATTCGAAAATTGTTAGTGAGTGAAGATAAGGATATATTTATCAACCAATTGATCAGTGAAGTCGGTTCACCGCCATATTTTTCTGTAGAAGAAAGTGCTTCCTTAAAAGATAAAATATTTTCACCAAAAAAATTATTGGACCTTCATGATTCGATCAAATCGATTTGGTTCCGTGAAAATAATACAAAACTCATTCTTGATTGGAACTATGGACAATTGGAATCCGTGATGTCTGGATATCGATTGCCACAAAATCGCGCATCGAGTTTGGAATTGGAAGAAGATTCTCAAACAAGTGCACCGATAGATACCATCACTTATTATTCTGGTGGTGAAACTCTGAAAAGAGAAGATGAATCGGTTACCCAAAGCCGTAGACTAAAAGCTCTGTCTGCAACATTTAAGGCCATAGATGCGACACTTTTCCTGAATTTTCCTGAATTAAAGATCATCGAACATCATTTAGACGGAAATCGAAAACCGATTTTAGGTTTGGATTATTTGATTCAAGATCAAAAATTAAGAGAATAAAGGTAAATTACGGATCTACCCACATATCATTTGCTTTGATCAGTTCGATTAATTTTTCAGTGGCTTCTATTTCAGAAACTCCTTTCATAACGATTTCTTTTCCTTTGTAGAGATGCACTTTGCCAATGCCTGCTCCCACATAACCAAAGTCAGCATCTGCCATCTCTCCAGGTCCATTGACAATACATCCCATTACAGCTATTTTAACGCCCTTTAGGTGGCCTGTAAAAGATTTGATTTTGGCCGTTGTTGATTGTAAATCAAACATAGTCCTTCCACAAGAGGGACAAGAAATATATTCCGTTTTCGTAAGTCTCAGTCTTGTTGCTTGTAAAATATCATAACTCAATATTAATGTAGATTCATAGTTTGGTTCTTGTAAGCGAATACGAATCGTATCACCGATACCATCAAGTAACAGACCACCGAAATGCACCGAACTTTGGTAAAGTGCCTCTTCTTCATTTTCGTAAATATTTGTCAATATGATAGGAAAGTCTGAATCTTTCAGGGCAAAGGCAAGTTTACGTGTTCCGAGCAGAGTGGTATCTTGCAATGAGAAGGCGATATTTTGAATTTTTCTTTTCCGTATTTCTGCAAGTAAATGCGTTACATTGGGAATTTCTGACTCTTGGATGGAAAATTCGACAGACCTTTGGTCTTTTGCATAGGTTACTAAATAATCAAAAAATTGTAATCCAGTTTCAGAATTTGAATCTTTTGGGTCCCAAATTAAAAATGGATTCACTACCCATTTTTGAAACGCAAACAACTCCTCGGTGATGCTTTCATATTGATTTACCAGTTCATCACTTAAAGAAAAACTAACTGGATTTGGAATCTGTTTTTTTGACTTTAAGGAAGATGCGGCAATCACAGCTAGCTCATCGTTCAATTGGAAAAATACAATTTCATTGTTTTTACTAGATGAGAGTCCCTTTTCATTATTAGATAAAATTTCGGAAACTGTCTCTAATCCAAAAAATGGAAATTCCGTCTCAACTCGTACTGGGTGTTTATCACCAATTGGCATTTCACCTAATTCTAGTTCACGGGAATAAAACCTTGAATATACAAATGGATCTCTAAATTCTAAATAATGGGAAGAGGGGATGGAATTCGTATTTTGGAAAATTTCATTGTATTTTTTGACAAGGGCTTTCGCTACGGGAATTTCCGCGACTGCATCTTCTGTGAGCGAGACTCGTATTGTATCTCCAAGGCCTTCTTCTAGGAGGGCTCCAATTCCCATTGCCGATTTGATACGCCCATCTTTACCATCTCCAGCTTCAGTGACACCAAGGTGCAAAGGATAATCCATAGAAAGCTCATAGAACCGAGAAACTAACAAACGATAGGCCTGGATCATAACTTGCGGGTTGGATGCTTTCATCGAAACAACAATATCTTTATACTGGTTTCTTTCAGCGATGCGAATGAATTCAAGTGCACTCTCAACCATACCAAGTGGAGTATCACCAAAACGATTCATAATTCTGTCACTGAGAGAACCATGGTTTGTGCCAATGCGCATAGAGACACCTAGTTCTTTTGCCCGCATAACAAGGGGTGTAAATACCTCTTCTATTCTTTCCAATTCTTCTTCGTATTCTTTATCCGAATACTCTATGATATCAAATTTTTTTTTGTCTGCAAAATTGCCTGGATTGATGCGAACTTTTTCAACCCATTCCACACATTTCAAAGCGACTTGTGGGGTGAAATGTATGTCTGCGACGAGAGGAACTTTGAGCCCCAGTTCCTTCATTCGTTTTCTGATATTTGGTAAATTATCAGCATCGGCTTGGCTTGGAACAGTAAGCCGGACTATCTCTGATCCAATTTTTTCAAGTGCGGATATTTGAGAAATACTAGCATCCGTATCTCTCGTGTTAGACGTAATCATGGATTGAATGCGAATCGGATTTTTTCCACCGATCCCGACATCTCCCACTTTGACTTCACGAGTCGGACGGCGTTTATAGAAAAAAGGGGACTCATTGTATTTCGGGTTCATAGCTTTCTTATGGTCTCATTATCTATAAATTTTGGAGCGAAAAATTGGGCAAGCTTTCGAATTTTTGAGGGAACTTTCAATTTCGCACCTCCCTTGGTCGAAACTTATAATAGGGATCACCTACACTGCGATAAGACATGAATGTTGAAGTAAAATCAAATATACGCCGAAAATACCGAGTGCAAGTAACGGTTGCCATTTACCGCGAAGGAAATCTGTCTTATAAAAGTGAAATTCTATCACCGGCATTTTATTCAAAACGAACAGAAGCGAGAGATCACATTCGCCAAGAAATTAGAGAAAGGCTCGCTCATTCTCGTTTTTTTAGGTCGGCGCGGCTGGATTATGATTTAGTTCGTTATACGGAAGAAGGTACTTGCAATACCTATTTACGTTATTCCATCCAAGATACGGAAATTTGAATTCGAAACAAAAACTCCACTCTTGGTTTTTAATCAATAAGCGAGATTTACCATTTAGAAACAAAAAAACCGCATATCACATTTGGATTTCCGAAGTGATGTTGCAACAAACAAGGGTAACCGCCATGTTACCTCTTTACAACAAATTCATAGAAACATTTCCGAACGTGGAAACACTTGCCCAAGCTACGGAAGAAGAAGTTTTGTCTGCCTGGCAAGGACTTGGATATTATAGCAGAGCACGAAATATCCGTAAGGCGGCTATATATTTACAACAGAACTTTAATGGAAGTTTTCCGAAACAATTAGATGAAATTTTGAAGGTTCCAGGAATTGGGCCCTATACGGCACGCGCGGTGCTTTCAATCGCCTATGATTTACCATATGCAGTACTCGATGGGAATGTGAAACGAGTGCTTGCTCGCTTTTTTTTATATCATAAAAATATACTAGGTTCCACAGCAGATAGGGACTTGCAAATATTAGCCGATTCATTTTTGAATACCGAAGCACCTGGTGACCATAACCAAGCTTTGATGGAGTTAGGGGCCACACTTTGTTTGCCCGAAAATCCGAAGTGTTTGCTTTGTCCCTTACGCGGGGCCTGCAAAGCGGAAAAAGATAATCTTACGAAAGAGATTCCTATACGCGACAAAGAAAAAAAACAAATCGAATTAAGTGGCAAAATCTATTGGATTGAATGGGAGAATAAAATACTACTTATCCGACAGAAAAATCCTAGGTTTTTGAAAGGTATGTTCGTATTACCGATGTTTTTTGATGGGGATCTTCCCTCTACATTGTATGAGTCTACAAATTCTATGAATGAAATGATTTTTGAATTAAAATATAAATCCTTACCCAAATTGATCAAACACACCATCACTCACCATAAATTTTCATTAAGTGTAAATTTTGTAAAAATTGATGACCTCAATCAGCATAAAGTTTTTTTAAAAAAATTTGAAGATTTGGAATACAAATGGATTCCTATTGCCTCCCTAACATCCGAATTTCCTTCCTCTCTTGCCAAAAAAGTTTTAGCAGTGATCGCAAATGAATTGTATTGATCCTTCGCAACACCGATTGTAGCGGAAATCCTTCCGTTAATAGAAGTTAGTTTGCATTTGTATAGTTTTTCGGAAGATTGGAGCGAAAAGCGGGGTCGCGTATGCCGAATCATTTTCATATACTAACTTATGCGAGTTGCCCTAGGTTATAGAGATTCATGAGAGATTAGGATTTTCTAAAAAAAATGGGAAAGTGATCTATTTTTGAAAATCAAAATTCCCTAGACAGTTGTATAGAAGTAAAAAGTCTAATCATTAGACCATGCGTACTATCTATATTAGACAACTCCGTTTCGAAGAGGCACGCATCAAACTGGAAAGAGAAATGAATGATGCCTTTATGGAAGGGGAATCCTTTGTCGAAATTATGCATGGTATCGGGGAAGGGATTTTAAAAAGAATGGCGATTGACTATGTACAGTCCTGCGGTTTTTTGAAATTAGTTGAGCGTGATCCGATGTTTCGTGGCAATCCGGGAACGACATTGGTTGAGGTGCTTGCTCCGTCTCGCGAATACATCAATCGGCTAAAAAAATGACTTCTATCAATCAAAATATACAAATTTTAGATGTCACACTTCGTGATGGCGAACAAACCAATGGGGTTTCGTTTTCTTGGGAACAGAAATTAAATATCACTAAATTTTTGTTATGTGACTTGAAAGTGGATCGAGTGGAAATCGCAAGTGCTCGTGTTTCGCCTGGGGAATTTGAAGCGGTTAAAAAAATTATATCTTGGTCGAAGGCGGAAGGTCTACACGACAAAATAGAAATCCTTGGGTTTGTGGATATTGATAAAACTGTCAATTGGATGAAAGATACAGGTGTGAAAGTTTTGAATCTTTTAACAAAAGGCTCACTTAATCATCTAACGCACCAACTACGAAAAACACCTGAAGAACATTTTAATGATATTAAAAAAACTGTAGAGAATGCGAATGAGGCAGGTATTGAAGTAAATGTTTATTTGGAAGATTGGTCCAATGGGTATTTGCATTCAAGGGATTATGTAGTCCAATACTTAGATGCTGTATCTAAATTTAAAATCAGACGTTTTTTTTTAGCAGATACTTTGGGAGTCATGTCTCCGGATGAAGTAGAATTTGCAGTGAAAGACCTTTGTGATCTTTTCCCAAATCTTTGGTTTGAGTTTCATGGACATAATGATTATGACCTAGCGGTCGCTAATTGTTTGGCGGCAGTCAAATCTGGTGCCAAAGGTCTTCACGTGGCAGTGAATGGACTTGGTGAGAGGGCAGGGAATTCTCCTTTGGAAGCTGTGGTTACAGCACTGCACGACAAAACAAATTTTTCCACGAAAATAATAGAAAAAGAGATAACGAATGCTTCTCGTTTGGTGGAAGTATTTTCTGGTAAACGTATCGGCGACAATCGTCCCATAGTTGGGGAAGATGTATTTACACAAACAGCAGGTGTTCATGCCGATGGAGACAAAAAAGGAAATTTATATGCGAATCCTATTTTGCCAGAACGATTTGGCCGTAGTCGTGTCTATGCTCTTGGCAAACTTGCGGGTAAAGCAAGCATCACAGAAAACTTAAAACAAATGGGTATGGTTCTTACTCCAGAAATTGAAAAAAAGGTTTTAGAAAAAGTCATAGAGCTTGGAGACCAAAACAAATCTGTCACTAAAGAAGATTTACCCTATATCATCGCCGATATCTCAGGACAAAATTTAAACGCCTCTTTTCATATAACATCATGTCAGGTGACAAGTGGGATTGGAGTGAAACCAACCGCTAGTTTGAGTGTCATTTATAAAGATGAGGTATATACATCCGAAGGAAAGGGCGACGGCGGCTATGATGCGTTTATGAATGCTCTTGGTAAAATTTTAGAAAGACTAAAGATCAGCATACCTCCATTATATGATTATGAAGTTAGAATCCCCCCTGGTGGAAATACAAATGCTCTAGTGGAAACAGTCATCACTTGGAAACGGGAAGGGGACATCCAACCCATTCGGACTATCGGAATCGATTCCGACCAACAAGTTGCGGCCATCAAGGCAACGGAAAAACTACTTCATATTTTACTCAGTTAATTTATGGAACATTTGTTAATAGTCGGACTCGGGAATCCTGGATCACGTTATCAAAATAACCGTCATAACATTGGTTTTATGATTGTTGATGAACTCATATCAAAATTTTCTCTTTCATGGAAAGATACCAAAAAGTATGAGGAGAGCTCAACAAATTTTGAATCGCTGAAAGTTCATTTTTTAAAACCAAAAGAATATATGAATCTTTCTGGCAATGCTGTTGGTTTGATCGCAAAAACTTATAAAATCCCCGCAAAACAGATACTTGTTGTCCAAGATGAAGTGGATATACCCTTTGGAAAAATCAAAAATAAAATTGGTGGTGGAACGGCTGGTCACAATGGCCTAAAGGATATCGTGGAAAAAATTGGATCAAGTGACTTCCATAGATTACGATTTGGAGTCGGGAAACCAGAAAAAGGACAGATGGAAGTAGCCGATTTTGTCTTGCAGAACTTTAATGACGAAGAGAGACAGAAGTTAGGTGATTTCATTCAGGAGTCAGTAAAAAAATGCGAAGATTGGATCAAAACCCAATTGGTGGATATCTCTAAAGGTGATAGTAAGTAAATCATGTTAAATCACTTAAACGATCAAAATCCTGATCCGAAAGAGCTCACAAAATTATTTATACAAACTTTTATCTCTATTATTTTAGTTATTGGTTTTGTTTTTGGAATAGCCTATTTTTTTCGTGAACCCTTGTTAACGTATTCAAAGGTTTTTGTGAATGAATTTGGGTACTTAGGACTTTTTTTTGGAATGATTTTGTCTGATAGTTTGCCTGCCTTTATTCCCCCTGATGCCTTTCTTATGCTTTCCATCAGTGGGGATCTAAATTCCATTTATACGATCACTGCTATGTCTATAGGAAGTATCATTGGTGGATCCATTGCCTATCTCATTGGTCGATTCTTAATTCCCAGATTCCATTTGGGACGAAAATTTGTTCTCAACTATGAAGATAAATTTCTTCCTTATGTTAGACGTTACGGTTTTTTTGCGGTTGTAATAGCGGCACTCACACCAATCCCTTATTCCTGGATGGCATATACGGTCGGAACATTTAAGATGCCGTTTCGGTTATTTTTTCTTGGTTCACTTTTTCGGATCATTCGCATCACTATTTACTATTATGCTATTTTAATTGGATGGATTTCTGGGGCATAAATGTCAGAGAATCGTTTATTTCCAAAGTCGGTGGATGAAATCATTTTTGAAAAAGTAAAATTTTTTTTCCTACCAGAAAGGACGACTGCTCTCATTAAAAACATAATAGAAGGAAAGGTATCCGAACGTTCTCTGATCTGTTGTCATTCAGGTTGTGATGTTTGTAATGAAACCATATACAAATGTTATGTGGCAGTTAAAACCGAATTAGAAAAAGTATAGATTATGGATTCCTTATTCCCAAAACCTGAAAAACAAATCCCTCTCGCCCATAGATTGCGACCCAAAGATTGGGATGGATTTTTTGGTCAAAAAAAAGTTGTAACTCAATTAAAAAATTTATCAAAACCAACTTCGATCATATTCTATGGTCCACCGGGCACTGGCAAAACAACATTAGCACATATAATCGTAGATAGGTGGTCTCTCCCTAAACGATTTTTGTCGGCTGTTACAAGTGGAGTGAAAGACATACGTGAAGTCATAGAAGAATCAAAGAAAATCGGAACCATTGCCCTCTTTATTGATGAGATTCACCGTTTTTCTTCGGCCCAACAAGATGCCCTTTTGCCCTCTGTCGAAGAAGGGGATTTGGTTCTTGTTTCTGCCACAACGGAAAATCCGTCTTTTCGCATCAACAGAGCCTTACTTAGCAGAACACAAGTATATCGTCTTGAAGCATTGTCAGAATCAGAAAATTTGGAAATTTTCAAAAATGCACTTCTAACACTTGGAGAAAACAAAACATTTACAGCAGGTGCAGAACAGGCGATCATCAATGCGGCAAATGGAGATGGAAGAAAGCTTATCGGAATCCTAGAATCGGTTTTTTCTTTGCCAAGGGAAAAAATAAATATTGAAGAAAGTGACATTGATTTATTGTTAGGTGCTAGACTTTTGAATTATGATAAAAACAAAGACCAACATTATGATGTGATCTCTGCTTTTATTAAATCACTCAGAGGATCAGATCCCGATGCCGCCTTACTTTATTTAGCTATTATGCTAGAAGGTGGTGAAGACCCACTTTTTATAGCTCGGAGGCTCGTTGTATTTGCAAGCGAAGATGTAGGAAATGCTTCAGTTCATGCACTCACTTTAGCGGTCTCAACTTGGCAAGCCGTGGAAAGGATAGGTATGCCAGAAGCAAGAATCCCCCTTGGGCAATGTGTGACATTTCTTGCCAGTGCACCAAAATCAAATTCGAGTTATGTGGCGATTGATGATGCCTTAAATTTTGTCAGAGAACAAAAATTTTCTTATACGATCCCAAATCATTTGCGCAATGCTCCGACAGCGACACATCGAAATGAGGGCGCGGGAATTGGTTACAAGTATCCCCATAATTTTAATGAACATTTTGTCTTAGAAAACTATTTCCCTGAAGAATTGAAACACAAACCTCCTTTATTTTATAAACCGACAGAACAAGGTATGGAAAAACATTTGCGAGAGAATTTACGAAAACTTTGGGGCATTAAAAAGGATTTATAATCTATGGAAAAAAAACCATTTTGTTTTTCCATTCGTGTTCGCTATTCAGAAGTGGATAGCCAAGGGATCGTTTTCAACGCCAATTATCTGAATTATTTTGATATTTTGGTCGGAGAATACTTCCGCGAAAAAGTGGGTAGTTACAAGGATTTTGTAGAAACAAAAGAACAAGATTACCATGTGATTCGTTCCCTCATTGAATACCGTAATCCTGCCCGGTATGACGATGTCCTTTTATTCACTATGACGGGAACTTGCAAGGGACCGAAGATTTTTTGGAAGATAAAGGCTCGGCTCGGAGAAAAAACCATCTGCGAAGCCGAATTGGACTATATCGCCGTTCATACCAAGACGGGAAAAGTAACGAGTATCTTAGATGAGATTGCAAAGCTTTTGGACTTGCAATCAGTAGATTTATAAAGTTTCAAAATTTTGAGACCAATTCTCAGTGTTGGGAAAATGCGAAATCTAGGGAATCAAAAAAGACCTTAGCACGATTTCTTTAGCAAATACAATCTCGCCTTGACAGGAGCATATGGAGATGCGATCCTTCAAACAATGGGTTCAGCACCTGATAGTTTTGCACCAATCCTCCTCCAACTTGCTCTGGGAATCGGTTTCTCAGGTATTATCTTATCTCTAGCCTTTCTCTTAAATCCGAAAAAAAAATCAAAACCACAAGATACCTTTGAATGTGGTGTGACCTATTACGGAGATGCGAGAGGACTTTTTAACATTAAGTTTTATTTGGTGGCCGTCTTATTCATATTATTCGACATCGAAGCTGTGTTTTTATACCCATGGGCTGTGAATTTAATTAACTTTAAAAATGCAGGACTCGGTGGTTTTTTTCTTATCGAAATGTTTTTCTTTCTTTTGATTCTTGTGGTGGGTCTATACTATATATGGAAAAAGGGAGCACTTGAATGGGATTAACAGATGTTTTATCAAAGCCAGGTGAGATGTTTGGCGATATGTTCCAGGTTGCCACCTTAGAAAATGTTGTGCAATGGGGACAAAGTTTTTCACTTTGGCCATACCCTTTTGCCACTGCTTGTTGTGGTATCGAATATATGAGTACTTCTTGTTCCGATTATGATATAGCTCGCTTTGGTGCAGAGAGACCTTCGTTCTCACCAAGACAAGCAGATATGATTTTAGTTCTTGGAACAATTACCTATAAAATGGCACCCGTACTCAGACAAATTTATGACCAATTAGCAGAACCAAAGTTTGTTATTTCTGTAGGAGCCTGTGCATCGTCAGGTGGTATGTTTCACACCTACGGTGTGTTACAAGGTGTGGATCGTATTCTTCCTGTAGATGTTTATGTTCCTGGTTGCCCACCAAGACCCGAAGCTTTACTTGATGCACTTATGAAATTGCAGATAAAAGTTACGTCTCAAGGTCTAGAAGCACGCCGCCAAGAAATTATGAAAAAGATCCAAGAGATCAATGAAAGAAACAAACCTCTTGTCGTTGCATGAAAGAAAAAATTCAAAATTATTTAGAGTCTCAATTTTCGGTTTTCCTTTTACCAAATCGTGAGATAAACACAAATTTACCTTTCTTTACTTTGAAGCCAGAAGGGATAGTTCCTGTTTGTTCAGCCTTAAAAGATCATCCGGAATTCGGATTCACTTTTTTAAATGACCTAACATCAATTGATTGGTTAGGAAAACGTGAGCCTCGGTTTGAAGTGATCTATATTTTAAAATCACCTAAACAAAAACACTTTCGATTACAACTCCGAGTCCCGATTGAAGAGGGAGAGGCAGTACCGAGTTTAGTAAGTGTTTATGTGGGTGCCAATTGGCCAGAGAGAGAAATTTTTGATCTAATGGGCATTCCTTTTTCGGATCACCCGCGAATGGAAAGATTGATTATGCCAGACAATTTTGTAGGTCATCCTCTCAGAAAAGATTATCCTTTGGAAGGTCCAGGTCAGGATTATTTGATTCAGGATTTATTAACTCTTCACGTAAAAGAGGACATGAACCCATAATTGGGTGAGTAATATTTTATGACGATGTATGAAAAAACAGCCGAACATTTCGGACAAAAATACAAAGAACTTCCTGAAGGTCATTTACTTGTAAACCTTGGACCTTCGCATCCTGCGACTCATGGTATTTTACAAAACGTAATTCAGATTGATGGCGAAAGAGTTGTCGAAGCTGAGTCTGTCATTGGTTATGTGCACAGATGTTTTGAAAAACTTGGCGAAAGATACGATTACAATCAGTTTTTGGTTTGTACAGATCGTATGAATTATGTATCTACTCCTCTAAATAATATTGGTTGGATATTGACTGTAGAAAAAATGATGCAGATCGAAGTTCCGTCTCGTGTTACATACGTTAGGATGATTATTTCTGAATTATCTCGGATCATGGATCATATCATTTGTAATGGCATTATGGGCGTGGATTTGGGTGCATTTTCAGGCTTATTGCATTTATTTCATCATAGAGAAAATATTTATCAGATTTTAGAAAAGCTAACGGGCGCTAGACTCACAACTACCTTTTGTAGAGTCGGTGGAATGGAAAGAGATATTTATCCTGAGTTCCAAAAAGAAATCAAACTTGTGATTCAAGGTTTAAAGCCTGCCATCGCCGAATTTAGAGAGTTATTGATACGAAATAAAATTTTCAATGAAAGAACAGATGGCATTGGTGGAATATCAGCTGAAAACGCTATCGCCTATGGTTTTTCAGGCCCCAATTTACGAGCTGCAGGTGTTTCTTGGGATGTGAGAAAAGATGATCCATATATGTTCTATGACAAAGTGGACTTTGATATCCCTGTTGGAGAAGACGGATCCGCCCTTCACCGAACTCTTGTTCGTATGGAGGAAATGGTACAATCTATCCGCATCATAGAACAGTTAATAGATGGCATCCCAGAAGGTCCTTACCATGCTGATGTGCCCCACGTATTTTTACCTGAGAAAGATCGCGTTTATCACAACATGGAAGAATTGATTTATCATTTTAAAATCATTATGCACGGAATCAAAGTTCCCGCCGGTGAATACTATCATTCCACAGAAGCCGCAAATGGAGAATTGGGTTTTTATGTTGTTTCCGAAGGCGATAAAACACCTTGGCGAGTGCATGTCAGAAGGCCTTGTTTTTGGTACTACCAAGCATTTCCGATGATGGTAAAGGGCGGACTTCTTGCAGATACAGTTGCCACCATGAGTTCGTTAAACGTGATTGCCGGGGAGCTTGATTGCTAATGGCATACCAATTTTCAAAAGATTCAGAAACTAGATTTCAAAAGCTAATCCCTCAGTTTCCAAACAAACGTTCTTTAATTTTACCTTGTCTCTTTCTTTTACAAAATGACCAAGGCTTTGTGGATCATATAGGTATGGAATACATTGCAGAAAGAATTGGGGCACCCATCTCACTTGCACAAGTGCATGGCGTTGCTACATTTTATACGATGTACAATAAAAAACCTGTGGGCAAGTTTCATATACAAATTTGTGCCAACATTTCTTGTTATCTGGCGGGATCAGATACCATCACAAAAAAAGTTTGTGATAAGTTAGGTGTAGAAAAAGGCCAAACAACGAAAGACAAATCATTTACAGTCGATGAAGTGCAGTGTCTTGGTGCTTGTGGTTTTGGCCCTGTGGCACAAATTAACGATACATATTATGAACAATTAGATGCCGAAAAGATAGATCAAATTTTAGAGACATTGGCAAAGCAGGCTTAAGATGGGATTAAGAAATTTACTTACAACACATATAAATCATCCCGAATCTCAAACTTTAAAACATTATATGTCTGTTGGTGGATATGAATCTTCCAAAAAAGCATTGAATGAAATGACCGCCGAACAGATCATAAATGATGTAAAGACCTCTGGGCTTCGAGGGCGAGGTGGGGCTGGCTTTCCAACTGGTAATAAATGGTCTTTCATTCCAAAAACGGATAAACCAAAATACCTTATTTGCAATGGGGATGAAGGGGAGCCTGGTACTTATAAAGACAGATTGTTAATAGAAAAACTCCCGCATATGCTTATAGAGGGTATGGTCATCGCTGCCAAAGCCATAGATTCTCACCAAGGTTATATTTATATTCGCGGTGAGTTTATGAAAGGCATAACGATTGTGGAAAAGGCTGTCGAAGAAGCCTATGCAAACCACTTACTTGGAAAAAACATCCAAGGTTCAGGATTTGATTTTGAACTTACAGTCTATTCGGGAGCGGGTGCTTATATTTGCGGCGAAGAATCAGCTCTTATCAATTCACTCGAAGGAAGGAGGGGCCATCCAAGACTCAAACCCCCTTTCCCTGCCGTATCTGGACTATATTCATGTCCGACTGTTGTCAATAATGTGGAGACCTTTTGCAATGTCCCTCACATCATTCAAATGACTGGCGAGGAATACAAAAAAATCGGAACAGAAAAATCTCCCGGTACTCGCCTATTTGCCGTTAGTGGTCACGTAAAAAAACGCGGTATTTATGAAGTGGAAATGGGCACTCCCTTAAAAGAACTTATCTATGATATCTGTGGTGGTATCAAAGACGACAAACAATTGAAAGCGGTGATCCCTGGCGGATCATCATCTCCAATTCTAAATGCAGAAGAAGTGATGATTGCCACACTCGACTATGAATCCATCGCAAGCCTCAAATCTATGTTAGGTTCTGGTGCTGTCATTATACTTTCTGAAGAAGCAGACCTTGTCGAAACTACATATCGATTGGCCGAATTTTATTCCCACGAATCTTGTGGTCAATGTACACCTTGCCGAGAAGGGACACATTGGGTGAAGGACATCCTCCACAAAATCCGGGAAGGTCATGGTTCAGAAAAAGACGTAGAACTTTTATTTTCCATAGCTAGAAATATGGAAGGTGGGACAACTATTTGCCCTTTGGCGGATGCTTGTGTCATGGCTGTTCGACCCACAATGCAAAAGTTTAAAGAAGAATTCTCTAAACGATTAGTTAACGATAAAGTAGAAGTGTTATCAAATAAAGAAGTAATCAATGTTACATAAAGGATCAGTTAAATAGTATGGAGTGGGGATTTATTATTGCTTGGTCAGTGAAAATATTTTCACTCTTTTTTGTAATTTTAACAGGTGTTGCATATTATACTCTCGCAGAACGTAAGTTTGCTGGGTTTATTCAGGATCGTCCTGGTCCAAACCGTGCAGGCCCTTTTGGTATTTTCCAACCCCTAGCTGATGGGATCAAGTTTATAGCCAAAGAAGAAATTTTTCCGAAAAACGTATCTAAGGCGATGTATCTTTTAGCACCAACTATCTCTATGACCTGTGCTATTTTAGCTTGGGCTGTGATTCCCTTTGGTGGAACAATCCCCGCACCATTGTGGTTAACTCATCTAACAGGTATAACTACCATAGATTTGCAAGTTGCCAATCCGGATTCTGGCGTTCTTTATATGTTAGCCGTTTCTTCCCTCGCTGTTTATGGAATCATGATCGCAGGATGGGCAAGTAACAATAAATATTCTCTCCTTGGTGGAGTCAGGTCTACAGCTCAAATGATCAGTTACGAATTGCCTATGGGGCTTTCCATCGTTGTCATAGTGATTATGACTGGCTCATTGAAGTTAACGGATATTAGTAATTCTCAAAAAGAGATTTGGAATATTTTAACTCCACCCGGTTTTGTTGCCTTTTTTATATATGTAACAGCGATGTTTGCGGAAACGAATCGTCTCCCTTTTGATTTAGCTGAAGCAGAATCTGAGTTAGTTGTAGGATTCCATACCGAATATGGAGCATTTAAATTTGCCATGTTCTTTTTAGCAGAATATATGAATATGATCACTATGTCATGTCTCACAACTTTACTTTTTTTTGGTGGCTACAATACCCCATTCGGCATAGGGGCTGGTAGTGACTATTCGGCACTAATCGGACTGACTTTTTTTATTATCAAGGTTTTATTTTTTGCCTTTTTGTTTATTTGGGTTAGGTGGACACTACCACGTTTTCGTTATGATCAATTGATGAGACTAGGTTGGAAGAAGATGATTCCTTGGGGTCTTTTTGCGGTTATGTTTGCCGCAATCTATACCGTCTATTGGAAGGAATTTTGGGTGAGGCTTTTTGTATGAATTTACCAAATACCCCAGAAGTTTATTTGTTTTTTCTCTTTTCTACGATTTGTGTATTAACATCGATTAGCGTTATATTTCAGAAGAATCCTGTATTTTCTGCCGTTTCACTCGTCTTTACCTTTTTTTCTTTGGCTGGTATATACGGAATCATGGGGGCATTATTTATAGCCACTATGCAGGTGTTAGTCTATGCAGGTGCCATCATGGTGCTAATAGTTTTTGTATTGATGTTACTTTCACAAAGAGCCGAGTCCCTTTCCAAGTTCCTTAAAAATCCTATCAAAGTTTTAGTTTTATCTATATTTGCATTTTGTTTCTTTTTCGCATTGCAATCTGCATTGAATACGGGTGTTCCTTTTAACGCAAATCCAGGTAAAGGATATGTAAAGGTAGATACACAAAACACTTACCAATATCCGATCGCTGGCACAACGAGTGTTTCGGCCACTGGCAATGTCGCGACTGTAGGAGCGGCTACATTTTTGGACTATTTACTTCCTTTTGAATTGATTTCATTGCTTTTGTTAGTTGCTGTCATTGGTGCAGTGATACTCGCAAAACGACGTTTAAGTGCTGAGGAAACTAAGGATACTATTTTATGAACCAATTCATCTCAGGAATTCCGATTAATTATTTTTTAGGATTGGCTGGCATTTTATTTTCAATAGGTGTGCTTGGTGTATTGATTCGAAGAAATGCAGTTATCATTTTTATGTCCGTAGAACTTATATTAAATTCCGTTAACTTAGTTTTTGTAACGTTTTCAAAATCTTTATTTAATGTTTCAGGTGAAGTGATTGTTTTTTTCGTTATGGCAATAGCCGCAGCAGAAGCCGCTGTCGGTTTAGCCTTAGTGATCGCAATTTTTAGGCAGAACAAATCTGCGAATGTGGACGAACTCCAATCATTGAAGTGGTGAATATGTTAGATTTATTTCCCTTAGTCGTATTACTGCCCTTACTCGGTTTTTTGCACAATGGATTTTTAAGAAACCGTATACCTCATCGCTTTGCAGGAGCGATTGGGACGATAGCAGTATTTATCCCATTTTGTATAACCCTCTTAGCCTTCTTAGAATTTAGACCTATGGAAAGATCGGCGCCTCATGTGGTTTCCCTTTTTTCCTGGATTCACGTGGGTGATTTTAAAGCAGATATTGCCTATCAAATTGACCAACTTTCTTTCTATATGACCCTCATCATCACAGGAATCGGAACTCTGATTCATTTGTATTCTATGGGTTACATGAAAGGTGAAGAAGGGTATAATCGATTTTTTGCCTATCTTAATCTTTTCGTCTTTTCTATGTTAAATCTTGTTCTTGCCGACAATCTTTTGTTAACGTTTCTTGGTTGGGAAGGAGTAGGGCTTTGTTCATATTTGCTTATAGGATTTGAATACGAAAAGAATTCTGCCGCTAATGCAGGTATGAAAGCTTTTATTGTAAATCGTATCGGTGATGTTGGTTTTATCATTGGCACAGGATTTCTATTTTGGCTCACAGGAAGTATCCGTTATCTAGATATACAGTCCACCATACCTGGACTTTCCGGATTTTTACCATATGCAGATATTATTGGTTTATTGTTTTTTATCGCTGCAATGGGAAAATCAGCACAAGTTCCCTTATATGTTTGGCTACCTGATGCCATGGCAGGTCCGACACCAGTATCAGCATTAATACATGCTGCGACAATGGTAACAGCAGGAATCTTTCTTATGGCGAGGTTAAATATTGTTTTTCTTGTGGCACCAAACACGTCTTTATTTATCGCAATCATCGGTGCTTCTACGGCTCTTTTTGCCGCGACCATAGGTACATTACAAAATGATATTAAAAAGATACTTGCCTATTCCACCGTATCTCAGTTAGGTTTTATGTTTCTTGCAATGGGTGTCGGTAGTTATGTGGCCGGTCTTTTCCATTTGATGACTCATGCATTTTTTAAGGCTTTGTTGTTTCTAGGTGCAGGTTCAGTCATACACATCTTGCATCACGAACAAAACATCCGTAAGATGGGTGGATTATTTTCGAAAGTAAAAATCACTTCAATAACATTTTTACTCGGAACCATTGCGATCGCTGGCATTCCGCCATTTTCTGGATTTTTTTCCAAAGATTTAATTTTAGAAAAAGCGTTTCAATACCCAACTTTCGGACCAATGTTATGGACTATGGGAATCCTTGCCGCATTCTTCACGGCATTCTATATGTTTCGATTGGTGTTTGTTGTTTTTTTTGGTAAGGATAATGTCGAGACTCATGGAAAAAAAATACACGAATCTCCATGGACCATTACCTTTCCCTTGGTCGTACTTGCCGCAGGTTCTGTGTTAGCTGGATTAGTGCAGACTCCACATTTTTTCTTAAATATTCATGTTTTGGAAACTTACTTTGAACCAGTTCTAAATCCTGGAAAATCCTTTGCCTTAGTGAATCATTTAAATATTTCTTATACTGCTTTAACGGAAAATCAGGCCATTGGTCTTGCAGTATTTTCTGTCATCATTGCACTTATCGGAATATCCATAGCATTTGTTTTTTATTCCCTGAAACCTTCGGAAATTTTAGAAGAACATACTGGATTTCGTAAAATTCTTTTTCATAAGTATTATATCGATGAGTTATATGATTTAATCTTTGTTAAGCCTTATTTGACAATATCAAAAGGTGTCGCATTTGTTTTTGATCGTTATGTGATAGATGGTTTTTTTATTGGTATTGGTTACAGTATCGGATGGATGGGAGGGTTTTTGCGTAGAATTCAAACTGGTTTTGTTGGTGACTATGCCCTATACATCACCCTCGGTTCCTTCTTTATTTTAATCTATCTTTTAGTGAAGGGAGTGTAATTGAGTGCCTAGTCAAATTATTTCCATCATCATTGCCATTCCACTCATAGCTTCGTTTTTGATTTTATTCCAAAGAAGAGTGGGAAGTGTCATTGTTATATCTGCTTTATCTTCTGCGTTTACAACGATATTGTCTTTCGGTTTATTTTTTTTCTTTGATACAACTAACTCAGGTTTGCAATTTGTACACTGGATTCCAGATTGGATCGTTTCTGGGAAACTCAGTATAGATTATCAAGTTGGTCTCGATGGGGTATCATTGCTTTTATTTAGTCTCACAGCATTTCTATTTTTTATATCTAGCATTGCTTCTTGGTCTAATATCCCAAGAAAGATAAAAGAATTTCACATATGTTTGTTGGTATTAGAGGCATCAGTCCTCGGTGTCTTTGCGGCAGGGAATCTCGTTCTCTTTTATGTGTTCTGGGAAGTTATGGTTCTACCCATGGTGCTTATGATTGGTATTTGGGGTGGGGAAGATAGAACTAAGGCCGCATTAAAATACTTTTTGTTTTCCATGGCAGGTTCCCTGTTTATGTTAGGTGGCATCCTTACTTTATATTTTAAAACAGGCAAAACATCCATAGAATCTCTTTCAACTATGGACCTATCGATATTTGGCCCTTCATTGCAATGGTTTTTATTTTTTACCTTTGCTTTAGCCTTTGCTATAAAAATCCCTTTATTTCCATTTCATACATGGATGCCAGATGTTCACACCCAGGCACCTACTGTGGGTTCGGTGGATTTAGCTGGCGTTTTGTTAAAAATTGGTGCTTATGGATTTATTCGTTTTTGTATTCCCTTTTTTCCAGAAGTGAGTTTAGAAACAAAAGACCTTTTCCAATTATTGGCGGTCATTGGTATCATTTATGGCGCCATGGCGGCACTTGCCCAAAAAGATATTAAAAGGATCATTGCCTATAGTTCCTTGTCACACTTAGGTTATTGTATGTTAGGTATCTTCTCTTTCACGGAAGAAGGTGCCGTTGGTGGAATGTTGCAGATGATATCGCATGGTGTTTCAACTGGAATGTTATTTTTGATGATTGGGATGATCTATGAACGTGCCCGAACTCGAGACATTGCAGAGTTTGGTGGTCTTGTGCGACAAATGCCTATATTTTCCATCTTCTTTTTGTTAGCCGTTCTATCTTCTATCGGATTACCTGGCACCAACGGATTTGTGGGTGAATTTTTGATTTTAGTAGGTAGTCTTAAAAGCAATTTCTACTTTGGTTCAATCGCCGCACTTGGAGTCGTCTTCGGTGCCTTGTATTTGTTATGGTTTGTAAAACGATTTCTTTTTGGTGTAAGTAAAACGATCCAAGCAAAACCATACCAGGATTTACACTTTAGAGAGATTGGATTACTCACTCCACTTGTAATATTAATATTTTGGATTGGAATGTATCCGACTCCTTTCTTGGAAATATTAAAACCATCGGCTCGCGTTTATTTAAACTCTGCCTCAGTAAAAGCAATTCAAGAACGTAGTGTTCTCTCTAGAGACAATATCGGTCTACCAAATACTCGAATTTTCACCGACTATCTTAGCTTAGGCGCTCCTCTTGAATCTTATGAATTGAGATTGGGGAAATATGTTTCAAATTCAGCGATAAAAAGTTTATTACGGCCAATAGAAAAAAAATCTGAAGATACAATTTTGGAAGGTTTTGACCAAAAGATAGATTCGGATTTTCCGGATGACGGGAATTCCAAGAAAGAAGGAAATAAATAAAATGTCCTACATTCCGAATTTAAATGATTTATTTTCCATATTACCGATGTTAATACTCTCTGGCGCAGGGATTTTGCTCCTTGTCCTTCAATTTTTATTACCAAATAAAAATGATACTTCTCCACTTTGGTTAATCACTTTATTAGCTCTGTTTGGTTCTCTATTTTCATTGTGGTATGTGACTCAGTCTCCAGGTTTCGGAATGTATTTTCATTCTCAAGTTTCGGTGAGTCCCCTGACGTTTTGGTTAAATGCACTATATATACTTTCTGGAATTGCTACAGTATTTATTGCACCTAATGTATTAAAAAAACATGATTCATTATTCCCTGAATTTTATTCGCTTCTGTTATTTTGTTTAACAGGTATGATGTTTTTGACTACTGGTTATGATTTAATTGTGATTTTTGTAGGCCTTGAAATTTTATCTCTTTGTTTTTATATTATGATCGGAATGACAAGGAATTCAGCTTCTTCTTTAGAATCTGCAATGAAATACTTCTTGTTAGGTGCATTTAGTTCTGGTTTTATGTTATTAGGTATTGCCTTTTTATATGGCGGTTCTGGCTCTACAAATTTAGACACGGCACTGCGGGGTTTATTCCAAAAAGGATATGAATCAAATTATTCCAAACTAGGCTTCGGTTTGTTTTTGATTGGGATATTTTTTAAATCAGCACTTGTTCCTTTTCATGCTTGGACTCCAGATGTTTATGAAGGTTCACAAACACCTATCACTGGTTTTATGGCTTCAGCTGGTAAGGCTGCGGCTCTCGGATTGTTACTCGTATTATTCCAACACATACCAACGGGAAATGCAGGGGAGACGTGGAAGTTTCTCGTCGGTGGTATTGCCTTACTTTCTATGACCTGGGGAAATATAGTCGCTCTTCGTCAAACAAACCTTAAACGAATTCTTGCCTATTCTTCAATTTCTCATGCCGGTTATATTGCCGCAGGTATCTCTTGCGGGGCAAATTTAGAAGCGCTCTATTATTTATTTATATATGCAGTGATGAATTTAGCGGCTTTTGGGATCATAGCCTATCTGGAAGATAATGCGAGAGAAGTGACTCTTGAATCAATATCTCATCTCAGTGCAAAATTTCCATTTTCGGCGATCGGGCTTGCAATCATATTTTTATCCTTTGCTGGTTTTCCCCCACTTGTCGGCTTTTGGGCAAAGTTATTTTTATTACAAAAAATTGCTGAATCAGATTTGTTATTTAATCGTATTCTTTTGTTTGGTGCTGTAGCAAATTCCGCAATTGGTTTTTATTACTATATGAAAATCACCATTCAGTCTTATATGAAATCTGATTTGGGTTCGATTGCTTTAGGACCAGATTTAAAAAAAGACTTTGGGATCAGTGCAGTCGTCGGTATTTCCGTAGGATTTTTAATCCTCGGTTGGATTGTATTTCAACCAGGTGCTTTTCTATAAGATAACTTTCACATAAGATATTTTCTAACTAGGTTTTCCTTGCCAATCGGTTGAACCTAACATTTTTTGGTTATAAACTAAGATCATTCTGATTTGTTTTAGGATTTATAGGGAGATCCATATGGCTACACTTGTTACAAAAAACCAAACTTTAAAAGAATCCTCAGCGATTAGAGAGTTTTTAAAAGGTAAAGGCTTAATCTATGAGTCCTTTGAGACACCTGATATCGTTGCATCTTACTTAAATAAAAAAAGTTTGGATGATGCTGAAAAGGAGAACCTACTTTCTGGTTTGGAATATAGATTTGAAGAACTAAAATCTAAGTTTGGTTATATGGCTCGTGATCTTGTTGTTCTACATGATGAAGTGCCTGGCATCAATGATATTTTAGCAAAGTTTGATAAGCTACATTATCATACAGATGAAGAAGTGCGCTACATTGTAGATGGTTCGGGAGTATTTGGATTTATCATCGATGGTGATAAATTTGAAGTTCATGTATCTAAAGGTGATTTTATCTCAATCCCACAAAACACAAATCATTGGTTCACTCTTGATGATAAAAAACGAATCAAAGCAGTTCGCTATTTTAAAGATAACAGTGGTTGGGTGCCAGTCTATGTGGATGAATCTAAAGTATTAGTTCATTAAATCCGAATTTGCTTTGCCAAACCATTCTACCATAAATTGTAAACTGGTTTGGCCACGAAACGTATTGGTTTCAAGACTACCCACTAAATCAATAGTATCAACCTTAGATATTAAATTTTGAAATTCGTCTCCTTTATTCCAAATCATATATTTCAAAGAACCACTTCCCATACAATGAAACTTTATATGTTTGCCACCACTAAGTGGAGTTAAGTGAAATGCTTTCACAGCTTTTAAGCCTAGTTTAATATCTGGATTTCCTTGTCCAAAGGGTTCTAAATCCTTCCATTCTTTAAAGAGTTTATCATTTATTTCTTCAGGTCTGATTGTTAGATCTGTTATATAATCATATTCATTTTTATTTGAATGTGAATCATTTAACCATTGTTCTGCTTTTGTGTAAAGTATAGATTCCAGTTTGGGAATGTTTTCTAACAAAATGGAAAAACCTGCCGCTTCTGGATGGCCACCATAGTGCAAAAATAAATCAGAAAGGGAATTCAATAGTCCAAGAGCATTTTCTTTGCCATAACATCGTATAGATCCTCTCGCATCGCCATTATCAGGTGTTAAAAAAATGGCTGGTCTCTTATATGTATTAATCATTTTTGTGGCGACAATGCCACTGACACCAGGTTCCATATCTGGCTCATAACAAAATACGATAGGTTTTTCCGTTCTTTCTGGTTTTCTTAGGAAATAACGTTCCATGCGATCTACATTTCTTTTGGTTCTTTCTTTTCTATCTTCATTAATTTGTAACAAATCTCTAGCACGTTTAGTGGCAATGTTTATATCTTCACTTAATAGTAGTTTTACGGCTTCTTCGGTTTTACCCATTCTTCCTGCGGCATTGAGAGCAGGGCCGATGGACCAACCCAAGTCTTTTGTGGAAAGTTTATCTTTGGATAATTTTAATTCATTAAGCAATGCTCTCGTACCAAAACGTTTGCTTTGGAATTCAGGATCTAAACTTTTACGTAAGGAAAGAATAGCTAACTTAACAATCATTCGATTTTCACCAGTCAATGGCATCATATCTGTGATCGTACCTATACCTGCTAAATCTACTTCTTCCAATAAAGAATCATATGAACCGGGTATTTGATTGTTTTGGTAAAAAAATAAAAATCTTTCCTCATCTAACGGAATTTCATTTTTGTTGAATGTATCTCTACTTGGATAAGGGTGAAGTTGGTATTCTGCGATTTCATTTTCACTGAGTGAAACGATTAAACCATTTCTAAAATAAGTATCCCCTGCAGGATCCTTTTTGATATAAACTTTTCCAAATTCATCACTTAACCTGAATAATATGGCATGAATCAATTTAAAGGAAATGACAGCTGTGCAGATTTTTTTCTCAGGATATTTTGAATCAATTCGCCTTGGGCTGATTAAAAAAGTTTTTTCAGGAATTCTGATTGGTATCTCATGATGATCAAGGACTATTACTTGCATTCCCATTTTTGTCAGGGAATCAATTTCATCTCCTTGCGAAGATCCAAAATCAAGAGTGATTAAAATATCAGGATTTATTTTCTTAATTTTTTGAATCGCTTCTGTACATAAACCATATGGATCGCTATCGGATGAGGTAACGACAGTTAATTTTAGATCTTGGAAATATGGATGTGATTTTAAAAAGAAAGCAAGTAAACAAGTGGAAGAAACCCCATCTGAATCCCTATCACCATAAAGTAAGATATGTTTATTATTTTTATGTGCATTTAGTATACATTCAACAGTTTCTAAAATGTCAGGAAGGGAAAAGGGGGAATGAAGGAATGCGAAACTCGTTTGTAAAAATTCGTGAGGAGGAAGGATTTTTAATTCTTCTCTCCTATCTACGAAGTACCGAAGTAATGGTTTTTTGGAAGTGGTTTGTGCTCTGATTTCGGCAGGAGTCGGGCCGAACAGAACCTTTGTTACATGATGCAATTGCCGATAATTTTGGAACCAGATTCCACTTCGAGGCCAGGAGTTTTTATATCTCCGACAACTTTACCAGGTTTTTTTAATTCCACTTTTTCTTTGGCTTCCACATTGCCCTTTAAATTGCCAAGCACAAGAAGTGAGCCGACTTCTACATCAGCTTCCACATCACCTGTTTCATCTATAATCAATTTACCAGGAGAAGTGATGGTGCCTTTGAATTGACCTTTGATCTTTAGAGTTTGGTTGAAGGAAAGAGTCCCTCTAAAACTAATATCATCATTTATGATTGTGTCTACTGATTCGTCTTTCATAACTTCTGGATAGGATGATGTGCGACATTTCTTTGGCAACTAGGTTCCTAAAATCCAAACATGTGATCGTTCAAAAAAGTGCGCCTTTTTGGTTTTTTACTGTTGAATCCTGAGTTTCACCTCAGAGAATGGAAGTGGGCGTTCGTTTTTGAAATTACAACAGGTTTTAGATACATTTTTTTTAATCATACTCGCCATTTTCATCAATGTAAATGTCATTGATGATCGTTTTGTATCCCCATTAGAAGACTTAAGCCACCAATACCAGTCCTACGAATTAGAGGAAACCACGCGCATTCTTTCTGTCGCAAGTAAGAAACAAGATCAATTTAAAGTAAGTCTAAGTTTCAAACTTGAGTATCCTGAGAATCAAACGACAGTGCTCGTAAAATTCCCCAAAGACTGTTTTTATAATTTTGCTACAAATTTACTCAAATCTCACTATATTAGTCTCCCGCCACCTAGTTTGGTCTGATTCTTGCTTAATAATTGGTAAGACCAAACCAATTCAAATTTTAACATAGGGGAGGTTTTCGGAATTATGTTAGAGAAAATCATACAATTTTCCATTCAAAAAAGAGCGACAGTTCTCGTTATCACGGCTGTCCTAACAGTCGTCGGATTTTATAATGCCTTACATCTTTCTATTGATGCGATTCCAGATGTAACAAACGTCCAAGTATCGGCTGTCACATCCGTTCCAGGTCTTTCCCCTTTGGAAGTGGAACAATTTATCACATATCCCGTCGAACTAGAGTTTAACGGGATGCCTAAAGTAACAGAAATTCGATCTATCTCACGAACTGGTGTCAGTTCCGTTACAGTCATTTTTGAAGATGGAACAGATATTTATTTTGCCAGACAATTGGTAAATGAAAGGTTAAAACAAGCTGAAAATTATATTCCTAAATCTTATGGTCGTCCTGAACTATCACCAATTTCCACAGGTCTTGGTGATATTTATGAATTTGTTTTGGTTTCAGAAACTCATACACCGGAAGAACTTCGCACGACCATGGAGTGGGAAGTCGCCCGTCAGCTAAGATCCGTTAAGGGAATCATCGATGTTAACGTTGTGGGTGGAGATGCGAAACAATTTCAGATCAAAATCGATCCAAGACGTTTATTATCCTTAAATTTAACTCTATCTCATATCACAAAAGCATTAGAAGGTGCGAATATCAATTTGGGTGGTGGGTACATCCAAAAAGGCGAAGAACAATTTGTGATTCGTGGAGAAAGCCAATTTAAGTCTATCGAAGACATTAGTGCTTTATCTGTTAGGACTTCTAAAGACGGAATTCCGATTACATTGGCACAAATTGCTAAAGTAGAAACTGGTCCTGCTCTCAGATTTGGTTTATCCACAAAAAACGGAAAACGAGAAGTAGTGAGTGGCACAGCGATGATGTTACTTGGCAGTAACTCACTCGAAGTTGTAGAAAGAGTAAAACTAAAAATGAAAGATATCGAATCTCGTTTGCCAAACGGGATGAAGATTGAAGTTTATTATGATCGTTCAGAATTTATTGGACGAACTCTTTCTACAGTTTTTACGAATTTAGTTGAAGCCGCAATCATAGTCCTTGTTTGTTTGATTCTCACTTTGGGGACAGTCAAGGGTGCGGTCGCAGTTGCCTTGGCCATTCCCGTTTCTATGCTCATTGCTACCATCCTAATGAATGCCTTTGGTATCGTTGGAAATTTGATGTCACTTGGAGCACTCGACTTTGGTTTACTGGTCGATGGTTCTATCGTAATGCTTGAATCCACCTTACATGGGTTTATTGTCCGTAAGAGTTTTTTACTGACTAAAAATACAGCCCAAGATATGGAAGATGGGATAGAAGAAGTCATCACTGAGTCTTGTATGAAAGTTGTACGCGCATCAGCATTTAGTGTGGGAATCATATTACTTGTTTATCTACCTCTAATGACCTTGGAAGGTGTGGAAGGGCGTATGTTTCGTCCTATGGCCATAACCGTAGCCTTCGCCTTAGGTGCCGCTCTTTTGTATTCGATTACTACGTTTCCCGCTTTAATGACTTTGATTTATAAGAAACCTTTGCTTCATGAATCCGTATTTTGGGAAAAATTCCAACATAAGTATTTTGATATTTTAACTTACGGCATGAAGTTTAAAAAACAATTTGCACTGACTGGTTTAGGCTTAGTGTTGTTTTCTTTGTTAGTTGGTGGTTCACTTGGATCAGAATTTTTGCCTCGCATTGATGAGGGTGAGATCGCTGTGGATATCAAACGTCTACCTTCCACTGCCATCAATCATTCCAGAGATTTAAATTTAGAGATAGAAAAAGTTTTATTAAAATTCCCAGAAGTGATCTCAGTTGTTTCTAAACAAGGAAGAGGTGAATCCGCCGCTGAACCCATTGGCTCTGAAGAAGGTGAGGCGATGGTAAAGCTTAGACCTAAAAAAGAATGGGTCACCGCCAAAGACCGCGAACATCTGATGGAACAAATGAAACATGCCATCAATGACAGTGTGCCTTCCTCTTATATAAGTTTATCACAACCCATCGAAAATAGAGTGAATGCATTGTTATCTGGTTCCAAAGCAGATATCGTTATCAAAATTTATGGTGATGATCTTAAGACCCTAAAAGGTATCGCAGACAATTATGCATCTAAAATCAAAAAGATCAATGGTGCAGGTGACTTAAGGGTTCAAAAACTTCTTGGGTTACCTTTGTTAGAAATCAAAATGAATCGCTCTAAGATGGCACGTTATGGTGTGCGAGCCGAAGAAGTATTAACTACCATTGAAACACTTCGAGTCGGATTTAATGCCGGTAAGGTGTATGAAGGATACAAACGATTTGATTTGATAGTCCGTCTTGATGCCGATGTGCGTGACATCGACGTGATAGAAAATGTACCCATCATGACAGAGTTAGGTGGCACGGTACCTCTTGGGCAAGTGACTGACATTGTTATGACAGAAGGGCCTGCGGCACTTTACCATGAAGGTTTAAAACGAAGGATACTTGTAGAAGTAAACGTTCGTGGTCGGGATATGATTGGTTTTGTGAATGAAGTGCAGGCTGCGACAAATGCAATCGAAACAAATTTACCCGATGGCTATTATGTGGATTGGGGTGGTCAGTTCGAAAACTTCACAAGAGCCAAGGCAAGGCTTGGCCTTGTAATTCCAATTGCCGGTGCCATTATTTTTGCTATGTTATTTATCGCATTTGGCAGCGTCTATTATGCCTTAGGTGTTTTTATGCTAGTGCCCCTTTCCTTATCAGGTGGAATTTTATCCCTTGTCCTTCGGGGTTTACCATTTTCTATCCCCGCAGGTGTTGGTTTTATTGCTGCTGCTGGAATCTCGGTCCTTAACGGGGTGGTGTATGCCTCGGCATTGAAAGACCAACTGAAAATTACTAAAGATCCGAGTAAGGCCGTTGTCGAAGCTGCAGTCTATACACTAAGAGCTGTGGCCACAACAGAACTTGTGGCGATCATAGGATTTTTACCAATGGCGATTGCTTCGTCTGCTGGTGCGGAAGTGCAAAGACCACTTGCGACTGTGGTCATGGGTGGGGTTCTTGTTGCGACCATCCTTTCTCGATTTTTGTTACCGATCGCGTTTGAGTTCTTAGTGAAATTAGCACAAAAACAAGAATTGAGACAAGCCCAAAGAGAAAAGAAGATGAATGAATATTTTTTACAAGAAATGAAAAAAATCCATGATGAAGATGATTTAGAAGAAGAAAGTAAGCTAGAAGAGCAAATTTCTCCCAAAAAATCGCAGAAAAAAAAGAAGGATAAAGAATGAAACCGAATTACTACGTAGCACACCCTTGGCATGGATTGGAACTTGGACCCAAAGCTCCAGATGAATTGGATGTTTTTATCGAACTCACTCCACAAGATCCAGTCAAATATGAAATTGATAAAGCTTCTGGCTTCATTCGTGTCGATAGACCACAAAAATATAGCAACCGTTCACCGACACTTTATGGTTTTATCCCAAGAACTTATTCTGGCGAAGCATCGGGCAAACATTGTTCAAAAGTTATAGGTCGGGATAATATCCAAGGAGACGGAGATCCTATAGACATCTGTGTTCTTAGTGCTAGTCCAATTAACCATGGCAATACGATACTTTCTGTGATCCCGATCGGTGGACTCAGGATGATCGATAAAGGGGAAGCTGACGATAAAATTATCGCTGTTTTAAAAGGTGATGAAGTGTTTGGTTTAATGAAAGAAATATCAGATGCACCTCAAGCTCTTATCAATAAACTTCATCACTATTTTTTAACTTACAAACTTGATCCAAATTCTCCCTCAACGGGAACTGTTGAAATTGCAGAAGTGTATGGCCGTGAAGAGGCATTACGTGTGATACAATTTGGTATAGAAGATTATATTAAGAAGTTTGTTACCGTATGAAAAAAAAGTTTCTACTTTATTCTAGTCTAATTTTTATTTCAAGCTTACTTACGTTAAACGCAGGTGAGAACGATGAGAGAAATATGGCGCCACTTTTTGTTGGTGATGATACGAATCTTCAAAACTTGGATGCAAAATGGAATTTAGAAGAGTTAGAAGCATTTGCCGTTTCAAGCAATCCATTGTATCTTCGTGAAAAACAAAATATTGGTATGGCTCGTGGAGATATTATCACTGCGAGTTTATATTATAATCCTTTTGTGAACATGCAACAGCAGTTTATGGGTGCTCGTGCGAGTGCCGCAACTGGAATGCCGGAAACTTCGATTATTTATAACCAACCTTTTGATATGAGTGGGGTCATTCCCCAAAGAGAAAAAGTCGCCAAACAAGAATTTATGGCGACGATTGCTAGTTTTAATGATTTTGATCGTTTGTTTCGATTGCGATTGCGCCAAAACTTTTGGACATATCTTTATGTAACGGAACAAATCAATTACCAAAAAGAATTCTTAGAAAATTATCAAGATTTACTGGACCTAACAAAACTTAGAGCCGAGAAAGGTGATATTTCCTTTTTGGAATATGACCGTCTAACTTTGGAGCGGATTCAGATCGACAGGGAGTATCGAAATGCCCGAATTTTAAGAGCACAAGTTGTCAAAAATTTACGTGTACTTATTGGTATTCCTGATACTTCTGTACCTTTGGAAGTGAAAGGTCGTTTAGAGTTTTTTTCCACTAAGGATTTCGGGATTGATCTTACTGATTTTAATGTAGAAAATCGTCCAGATTTAGTAGCATTAAAAATTCGCCAACAGCGCGAAAGAATGAACATAGAATTAAAAAAGAGAGAAGTCATTCCTCCTTTAACTCTTGGGATCGAATATTTGAATAAGGGAAATGAAAATGTAACGGGCATATATGCGACGACTCCGTTACCTCTTTTTGATAGAAAACAAGGTGAAATTTTAAAATTCGAAGAATCTCATAAAAAACTAGGCTTTGATGTGGAAGCCAAAAGAAATGAGATTGTCACAGAAATTTCCGCAGCTATTAAAGAATTACAAGCCCGCGAATCTCAGCTTCTCGAATATAAAGCATTTAATTTAATCAATAAAAATAAAGAAGTCCAAGAGAAATCAAGGTTAGCCTATATTAGGGGAGCATCAAACCTAGTTACTTTCTTAGAGGCTGAGAAAAATTACCTCAACGTATTACGCAGTTATTATGAAATTATTTATCTCTATTATAATGCCTTGGAAGCATTTCGTGCTTCTGTAGGAAAAATGGACGCATCAGATTTATAGGAAAAATTATGGCCAATTCAATTTTAAAATCAGCATTGTTTCGTAAAGCGAGTATTGGTGTATTGCTTGTTAGTTTAGGATATTTTGGTTATGTGAAATTTTTTGCTTCTGGTAAAAAAACAGAAAGTCTTTCTGAAGATAAATCCAGATTCAAAATTTCAGAAGAAATACAAAAGAATCATCCATTTTCAGTGGTTTATTTAGAAGAAAGAGCTGTTGAAGAAGAATTGCAATTGCCAGGCACAGTTTCGTATGACATGAATAATGTGGCAAAAGTAGGATCTAGAGTCAATGGACGTATCCTTTCAGTATTTGTAAAAGAAGGCGATCGCGTCAAAAAAGGCACGCCCTTGGCATCCCTTCAGTCTATAGAACTTGGATCAACAGAAGCTAATTACCTTAAGGCGAGAGCTAGACTCGAAGCTTTAAAAGTACAAGCCGATCGTGCTAAAGAATTATACGAAAAAAAAGTAACCTCTGCCAAAGAATATGAAATGTCGCTTATGGATTATAAATCTGTAAAAGCGGATATGGAAACAAGTAGAAATGCATTAGAAAACTTAGGTTTAAATGATGCTGAAATTTCAAATTTGGAAGCTGGAAAATACAATTCCAAAAATTTATACATTCGGACACCTATTTCTGGTTCAGTGACAGTCCGTGAGGCTATCATTGGCCAATCTGTAAATGCTCGTGATAATCTTTTTACAGTCGCCGACTTATCTGTGTTATGGATCAATCTGGAAGTATTTGAAAAAGATCTTAATAGCATTCGAAAAGGAAACGAAGCAAAAGTCATTCCTATCGGTTCATCCAATGAAGACTCATTGAAAGCTGTCGTTTCTTATGTATCCGAAATCATCGATCCTGTGAAAAAAACAGCTGAGATTCGACTCGAAGTTCGTAATGCAAATGGCAAACTAAGGCCTGGACAAAGTGTAACCGCAAGTGTAAAAGGGATGATTGCGGAAAATAATTTGAATAAAATTCGCGTTGTTCCTACGGAATGCATTCACAAAATAGAAGGCGAAAATTTTATTTTTATCAGAAACACCGATGCCTCCTTTACGGCAAAGAAAGTCACCCTTGGTAAATCGTATGAGAATTGGGTGGAGATCAAATCTGGTGCGGAAGGCACAGATGCGATAGTGAAAGATGGATCTTTTGTTTTGAAAAGTGAATACCTAAAATTATAATTTTTCATTGACATAACATACATTTCCTATTCTTCTGTTAAGTATGAAAGACCTTACAGAAAAACAAGAACTGGTGTTACAATACATCACAGATACGGTGAGAGAGAAGGGTTTCCCACCTACCATCCGTGAGATTGGTGACCAGTTCGGTATCACTGCGAAAGGTGCATACGATCATCTCAAAGCCGTAGAAAAAAAAGGCTTTATCCGCACTTCAAAAAACCAAAGTCGTGCCATTGAACTTTTAAAAGGAAACCAAGACGAAGCCTTACTTGTTAGGGCTTCAGGCATTCCGCTCCTTGGCCAAGTAGCGGCAGGATCGCCTATACTTGCCGAAGAAAACATCGAAGAATACATTGCTGTTCCTGATGATCTAGCGACAAAACCTGGTACCTTCGCTCTTCGCGTGAAAGGCGATTCCATGATTGAAGCAGGTATTAGTGATGGAGACATTGCCATTATCCAAAAAAAAGATTCAGCTAGGAATGGCGAAATCGTAGTCGCACTCATAGAAAATGAAGCTACCTTAAAAGTTTTTTATAAAGAAGCAGATCATATTCGTTTAGAACCTAGAAATGCAAAATTAAAACCTATCAAAACAAAGAAAGCGAGCATTATCGGAAAGCTCATTGGACTTTACCGAATTTACTGATTGACCCACGCCGAAGCCTGAAACAAGGTTTCGGGGTATGTTACTTAAAAAGCCAAGGTTTCGCTTTTTTGCCATTTTGATTTTATCTTCCCTTTTTCTGCTTTGTGCTCCAAAGAAAGAAATCATCTCAGAATATGATATGAAACGAGTTATGGAACGTTTTGCCCAAAGCCGTATCCAAACAGGCATCACGAGCGATACGGACAAACCAGCTCCTTCCGATGTATCTTTATTTGAAGAAGCATGTGATGTCTATAGGCTCCCTGTCGAAAAAGCAAAAATCGCTTTAAAAGAAAAAAATCCCGCTCTTTACGAATCAATTTACGGAAATTAAATCAAAATGAAAAACAAAGAAAGAATTGTATGGATCTCTCTCGTCCTTTTCCTTTTTGGACTTCTGATATTTTCTCCCTTACAAAAAGTAAAAGCTATATCCGCTGAAGGAGAGGCATACTTGCAGGTGTTACATGAAGTGATTGCTTTTATCGAGAATGACTTTGTGGACAATGCGGATGAAAAAAAGATTTATGTAGGAGCCATACAAGGCGCCTTGCAGAGCCTAGGTGATCCTCATTCTAGGTTTTTAGACAAAGATGAATTTTTAGAAATGCAAAATGAAACCAAAGGAACCTTTGGTGGGATCGGTGTGGAAGTCAGTTTTCAAGATGGAGCTTTTATTATCATTGCCCCATTAGAAGGCACCCCTGCATGGAAAGCTGGATTACTTCCGCAAGATCGGATCATAGAAATCAACGGCAAACAAACAAAAAATGTCTCACAAGCAGATTCAATTAGCATGATGCGTGGGGAAGTTGGATCTTCATTGACTATGAAAATTGAAAGAAAAGGAATCAAAGAACCAATTTCAGTCAATTTGATCAGAGAACTCATAAAAATCCAATACATTCGTTCCGCGTATTTATCAGAATCAAATACAGGTTATGTGAAGCTTGCTCAGTTTATGGGTAGAGAAAATACTGCCAAAGAATTTGCTTCACACATTGAAAAACAAATAAGCGCGGGTGCCAAACAATTGGTCATTGATTTGCGAATGAATCCAGGTGGCTTAGTTGATTTGAGTGTGGAACTGGCAAATATGTTTTTACCTGCCAATAAAGAAATTTTATCGGTGAGGGGAAGGGGTGGAATCCTTATCAAAACATTTCGCTCTGATAAGGGAGATCATAAATTTCTGGATATTCCTGTTGCAATTTTAGTTAACAATGGTTCTGCGAGTGCCTCCGAGATTTTGGCTGGTGCCTTACAAGACAATGGTCGTGCCAAAATTGTAGGAACACAAAGTTTTGGTAAAGGTTCAGTCCAATCTATTTTCCCACTTTCACATAAGACGGGTGTGGCGATCACCATTCAAAAATATTTTACACCCTCAGGAAAATCTATCCATGGAAAAGGTATTACACCAGATTTAGTTGTGCAACCGATTTCTGCCACAGAAGATGAAAGATATGTGATAGAAAAATTGCATAAAAAATCAAAACTAAGAACATTTTTCAATGAACATTCGGAATTCAACGAAACAGCTGTTAAAGATTTCCAAGAATTATTAAATTCTGAAAAATTAAGTTTATCTGAGCCTGTGACACGATTGTATTTATTCAATGAGCTTAGATCTACAAAAACAAATCATATTCCAAATGTTGAATTAGATTTGCAATTAAAGGATGCCATAGGGCTTTTGAAACAAAAATAAAAAATGTATGGTTTAGGAATTGAATCAAGTTGTGACGAAACTTCACTTTCCATAGTAAAAAATGGAACTGAACTCATTGCCCTTAAAATACATAGCCAAATAGAAAACCATGCACCTTACAGAGGTGTAGTTCCAGAACTTGCCTCTCGTGCTCATTTGGAAAAAATCAACAGCTTACTTGAGTTAACTCTTCAGGAGGCTGGACTCGGTATGGAAGAAATTTCCTATGTGGCCGTGACGGCGTATCCTGGACTTATGGGTTCACTACTTATCGGCGCTCAGATGGCTCGTTGTATATCACTTGTTTATGATATTCCCATCATTCCTGTGAATCACCTAGAAGCCCATTTCGCTGTGATTAGTTTGGAAAGAGAACTGCCCGCGTTTCCGATGTTAGGTGTTTTGTTATCAGGTGGGAATTCGTCGATTTATAAATACCAGGGTTACGGAAATTTAGAACTACTTGGGGATACTATGGATGATGCACTGGGGGAAGCATTTGATAAAGTGAGTGCTATCTTAGGGCTTCCTTATCCTGGCGGACCTTATATCGAGAAGGAAGCCATTTCTTATATTGCAAACAATGTAGATAAAACGGATTCTTATTTTCCCAAACTCTTAAAAGATTCACCCCAAGACAAAATCCAATTTTCGTTTAGCGGTCTAAAAACCGCCGTGCTTTATCATTGTAAGGACAATAAAGACCAATTGGACATACCTAAAATTTGTTTTGATTTTCAAAATTCTGCTTTTGAGTTAGTCCTTCGCAATGTCAAAAAAGCAGTGAATTTAACAGGGATTTCAGAGATTCTTTTTGCAGGGGGCGTTCTTGCGAATGGAACACTTCGTAACCAAATTGAAAAAATTGCCAGTTCAGAAAAATGGTCAGTCTATTTTCCGGAGAAAAAAATTTACTGCACGGACAATGGTGCGATGGTAGCATGTCTTGGATACTATCTATGGAAACTCGGGAAACAAGCTCCTATTGATTTTATGGTTTCTCCACGATTAAATTTAAACAAAGTTATATGAAGAAAAAATTAGCCTGGATTCCAAATACCCTTACACTTGGCAACCTAACCCTTGGATTTGTTGCTATGCTTACTGCTTCTGAAGTGGGACTGAACGCTTCTGACCCGAATGACTTATTTGCCCTATCGGGTATCTTTATCATCTTAGCGGCTCTCTTTGATGGATTTGATGGTATGGCGGCACGAGCCTTGGATGCAACAACCGAACTAGGAGCAGACTTAGATAGCCTTGCTGATCTAACAACTTTCGGAATCGCTCCTGGCATCCTTACCTACAAAATGTTTTTGGATGAGTACAAATTGGATTTTTTTGGACGCCCTGAATTTTTTCCGATAGGGATGTTGATTGCGGCTTTATTTCCAATATGCGCTGCTTATCGTTTGGCTCGTTTCAATGTAGTTCATGACCCTACTTTTTTTCAAGGACTACCATCACCCGTGGCCGGTGTTGTTGTGGGAATTTTTCCTCTCGTGTTTCATCCCGATCAAGTATCTAAACCTCTTGCGATTGGTTTTTTTGTTCTCACAGCACTTCTTATGGTATCTACAATTCGTTATTCAAAACCACAAGTCGCGATTCGCGGTAAATTTAGTTGGAAAAAAATTGCGATTGCATTGACTGGTCTCACGATACTCGTGTTAGCTGTTGGGTTTTATAGATGGCCGTATTTTCTTTACGGGGCAGTGGGTTTTTATGTTTTTTCAGGGATTGTATCTTTTGTCATTCATACAATCCAAGAACTGCGCGTTTAGATTAGGAAATATTAAAAATATCCATAAGGTTAGATATGGTAAAAATAGTTTTTACCTCGTTTGACATATTGATGATACGAATCGAACCTTGTTTTTCTTTGGTCCAACTGTAAGTATGCAGAAGAATACCGATTCCAGAAGAATCGAGAAAATTTAATTTTGCAAAATCTAAAGTCAGACTTTTGACCCCAGAATCACGTAGGGCGATCAGCTCTTTTTTTAAGTTGCTTGTATCTTTTACGGATAGATTTCCGATAAAATGCAAAGTAGCCGATTCGCCTTCCCTATTAATTTTAAATTCAAACATAACCAAAGTTACCATTCCTTCATAAACTAAGCGAATCAATCAAAAAACGTTTGATTTTTGGAAAAAGGATTCTAGAAAAAGGATAATGAAAATCAAATTCTGGGGAGTTCGTGGTTCCATAGGATCTCCTATTCGTCCGGAGGGAGTTAAACAAAAAGTACATAAACTTCTCTCTCTCGTCAGACCGACAGATATCCAGAACGAACAAAGCATCACAAAATTTTTAGATTCATTAAGTTTCTCCGCTTCATCAACTTATGGTGGTAATACGACCTGCGTAGAAATTCGAGATAAAGAAAACAATCTCATTATTATTGATGGGGGGACTGGGCTTCGGGAACTTGGGAACTCACTGATGGCGTCTGGTTTTGGAAAAACGGGGGGGCATGCGCATTGGATTTTGACTCATACCCATTGGGATCATATACAAGGCATTCCATTTTTTGTTCCCTTATTTATTCCGACAAATGAATTCGAATTTATTTCCTCATTTGAAGATTTGGAAGCTCGATTCCAGCATCAATTTGTTTTTACACATTTCCCTGTTTCCTTTGATCATTATTCAGCAAAAAAGAAGTTCTCACATATACCAGAGGGTCAAGAATTTTCGCTTGGCCCCCATATAACAGCGTTTAGTAAATCGGTTCGTCATCCTGGCGGAAGTTATTCATATCGATTTACTGAAAATGGTAAGTCTATCATTTTTGCATCTGACGCAGAGTTTAACTTAGATGAGATGGAAAATATTGAAACATATATAGATTATTTTCGAGATGCTGATATACTTGTTTTTGATACACAATACACATTTGAAGAATCTTTACAAAAAATTGACTGGGGTCATAGTTCCGCTTCAATGGCGACAGACATTGCCCTTAGAGCAAAAGTAAAAAAATTGGTCATGTTTCATCATGATCCATCGTATGACGACGAGAAGTTGGATCTAGTGTATTTACGAGCTCTCAAATACAAAGAGATGTTTGATCCACATGGAAAATTGGAGATTATTATGGCTCATGAAAACTTAGAATTGGAGGTATAAAATGGCAAAAAAATCTTATATAATTGGTATTGATGCAGGAACTACTGGGATACGTACATTTTGTTTTGATGACAAGGGTAAGGTGATATCCTCCGCATATGAAGAGTTTAAACAATACTATCCAAAACCAGGTTGGGTAGAACATGACGCGGAAGAAATTTGGACAAAAACACAAAAGCTAATCGGATCTGCCATTCGCAAAGGTAAATTAAATCCGAAAGATGCTGTCGCCATTGGTATAACAAATCAACGTGAAACATCTGTTGTGTGGGATCGTAAATCAGGCAAACCGATTTACAAAGCTATCGTTTGGCAGTGTCGCCGAACATCCGATATCTGTAAAAAATTAAAAGAACAAAGTTTAGAAGGCACCTTCCGCAATAAAACGGGTCTAGTTGTAGACGCCTATTTTTCTGGAACCAAAATCCAGTGGATATTGGACAATGTCAAAGGTGCGAGAGACAAAGCAGAAAAAGACGAATTGATGTTTGGTACAATTGATACTTGGTTATTGTACAAATTGACAGGTCATAAAGAACATAAAACAGACCATACAAATGCATCCAGAACTCTTCTTTTTAATATCCAAACCAAAGAATGGGATGAGGAACTTTGTCAAATTCTACGTGTTCCAAAATCTATGTTACCGGAAGCATATAACTCTCGTAATCTATTTGGTTTTACTGCGAAAGTGAAATCTTTACCTGATGGGATTCCTATTTCTTCACTTGTAGGTGACCAACAAGGAGCACTTTTTGGTCAACTTTGCACAGAACCCGGCGAAGCAAAAAATACTTACGGTACAGGTTGTTTTTTCTTATTCAATGTCGGCGAAGAATTTCGAATCTCTAACCAAGGTTTGATTACGACTTTGGCGCTTGGCCCAGAAGGAAAGACTGTTTATTGTTTGGAAGGATCTGTCTTTATCGGCGGAGCAGTCGTTCAATTCTTGCGGGATAACTTAGAATTTTTTAGTGCATCAAAAGATTCTGAAAAATTAGTAAAGGCTATAAAAACAAAGGATGATATTGTATTTGTTCCCGCCTTCGCAGGCCTTGGCGCCCCCCACTGGGACCAGGAAGCGCGAGGTGCGATCTTTGGACTCTCAAGGGATACAACTTCAGCACAAATTACAAGGGCGGCACTCAAAGCGATCGCCTTACAATCCTATGAGCTAGCCCATGCGATGGAAAGAGAAACTGGCAAACCTTTGAAATTTTTAAGAGTAGATGGTGGAGCTACCTCCAATGCTTGGCTTATGCAATTCCAAGCTGACATCCTTGGAACAAAAGTAATTCGTCCCTCAAACGTTGATACGACTGTCCTCGGTGCCGCATATCTTGCAGGCCTTGAAAGAGGTTTTTATAAAAGTGTGGCGGCCTTAAAAAAATTGGAAACTAAGAATACCGAGTTCACACCTAAAATGAAAGATGCGGATCGCCAAGAAGAAATTAAAAAATGGAACTGGGCTATCGAGAGGGTCAAAACAACTTCTTAGTATTCAAACCATTGCAATACAAATTCGAAAGCCTTTCGATCTTTGGAAATTCCACCACCTAGCACAAATCGACCATTTGTGTAAAAGGGTATTTCCAATATTAGGTCGGGAGGCAAACGATGAAAAACAAATGGTTCCCATTCTTTCTTTGAAATAAACCAATCAAATCTTAATACTTCGATCCATTCCGTTGTTCTAAAATATAATTTATTTTTTCCCACTCCGTAAAATTCAATCCCTTCACCTAATTTCCAAAAGTTGATCTTTTTTGAATCTTCAAAGGGGATTTTTATTTGTTGGTTCAATTCACTCAATTTTTCTGAATAAGTAGTAACATAGTCATTTTCATAATAAATATTTCTAGAAAACTTTTTGTACAATTCTGTTTCAAGAATTTCTAAAAATCCTTCTCCAGGTTCTGGTTTTAACACAGGAGATTTTTTAATCATCTCCAGTTTGTTTTTTGAGACAGATCTTTCTAAGATCGAACGAACTGGGGGTGAGAGATGGGGAAGTGCAAATTTGATTTTACGTTCATCCATGGAGGAGATAAAATTTTGCAAAAATGGTCCATGAATGAGCGGAATCAGTTCAGCAGAAAACATACTTTTACTTAAAAAAATAGCAAACTCCTTCTCATAAGAAAAAAGATTCGCTATGATTTTATATTCTTCTGAGTGAGTTCCTGAATATAGGATTTTCACAAGGCGGAAAAGATAGGTTTTACTTTTTTTATCAAAGTACAATTCTTCAATTTTTTGGATCACTTCTTCTTCGGAAAAATTGGGATTCACTATATCTCTTAGTGAAATGTATTTTGCTGATCCATATTTAGTTCGCTTGGTATGCGTTAGCTGAAAAATTTGATTATCGCGAATCCCTCCGATTTGAATTGTCTCGTGATCATCTAGACTGATTTTAAACGGAAGTTTTGAGGGAGCAGGAAATTCATTGGATAGAATTTTTTGAACAGCTTGTCCTTTTTGATCTAAGTAAAATGTTCTATCAGGCAATTTGATTTGAGAGATGATTTTTTTTCCCGTATATTGAATGTATGTTGGTGTAAATATGACATTGGAAGGGTATGATATACGATTCCATTCGATGTTATATAAAAATTGAGGAATAACCAAGGGATCACTCGTGATTGAAGGAAGTGCTTCTGGTTTTTCACGGAGGAAAGGGTAAAAGGGATTGATATCACTTTGGACTCTGGCAACAGAATCCAAATTTGCAAAAAAGAAATGATAGTTTTTTCCGAGTTTGTGAATCAAGGAGTTTGTTTTTTTAATTTTCTCTGTATTTTAATTCTGAATTTTTCCCAGTTATAATCTACTTTCAAATCAATAAATTCTTGTTCGATGCCAAATCTCATAAAATCAAATATTTCTGTTTGGTCCATACCTACAACGATAGATAGGTCATTAATCACACGATCAAGCCTTCGTGCATCACGATCACTTAGGTGAAAGGTTTCTAATAGTTGGATTTCAAAATCTGTAAGTTTGATCAAAACAATTTCTCACCTAGAAAGCTGCGACAAGTATCGTCTCTATCTCATTTTTCGGAAGTTCACGGGGAAGGCAATCGAGAAATGGATAGGTAGCAGCTAAGGTGGCGATGCCAGGTAAATCAATTTTTTTTACTTCATACTCAGAGAGTCTTTGCGGAATTTTTAGTTCGAGATAAATTTTTCGAATCCCTTCCACCGCTTTAATTGCTGCTTCGATGACAGAGATATTTGTCACATCTTCATCAAGGGCTCGTGCTATCATAACATACTTACCAGCAGAAGATGTTAAATTGTATTCCATCACATGCGGAAGTAAGATCGACATAGCTTGGAAGATATCAAGTGTTGTAATGGTTGTAACAGAAAGGGATAGCGCATAACAGAGACCAAGTGAACTTGTGGATTGTGCAATTCCCGCAAGTAAACTTGCCGCATAGATGGAGTTTTTGGCACCTAAGTTTCTAGGTTCCCTTATGGCAGTCACAATGTTTTTTGAAATCAATTCGATCGCACGAAGGGCAGTGGAGGAAGTGATTTCATTGGCATACTTTGAAAGTATGCTATCAACCGCCGCAGACAAAATGGCAATTCCTGTTTTGGCAGTATCCGTGGAAGACATACCAGCACCAATTTTGGGATCAGAAACAATTAATTCAGGAAAAACCCATTCGTGAGCAAAGTATTTTCGATTTTTATCTTTATCATCAATCACAGAAAAAAATGGCGAACACTCATTGCCGAGAAGTGGTTTTGTGGGAACAGTGATTAAAGGTAATCCCCGTCTTTTTAATTGTTTTTTACCACTGACCAATTCTTCTGCAAATAGATCATTGGTCGCAAGAAGGGCGGCCGCTTTACCTGCGTTAATCGACTCAAAAGAGCCATAAGCAACAACACAATCGGCATTTGATATGCGAAGAAAATGTGCCGTCGAATCTAAATCTTTATAATGAACTCGGTCAACGATATCATCATATATGATCACACCTTCTGAATGTTTTTCTAAACTTGTTTTTATTATGGAAAGTTCTTCTGCATTTTCGAGTTCGCGTTGCGTAGCGATAAGAACAACTCTGGTTCCAATGTTTTTCACAAAGGAACCGAGTTTGTAACCACAATCTATTTCAAAGTGGATTTTAGGAGGAAATTGGAAGTTGATCCATTCCGGAAGGACTGGCATACAACACTCCTAGAGATAACGACACAAAGGTGACAACATCCAAACAGAGGACAATTCTTTAGGACCCCCCACCTCCGGTCCTAATTATTGTTGTCCGAGAAAAGTAGATGCGATTTGATCAGAAATTTTATCTAACATTTCCGTAGAAAGGTTATCGTAATCTCCGTTCTTCAAACGCTCTTTAACAGCCTTAATCTTTTCTGTTCTGTCTTCCTCTGGTGGCATAGACACGATTTGTTTTGCGATCTGTTTAACTTCAGATTGTAGCTTCGCTTCAGATGCGATTTTTTTAGCCGCATCGGAGATAGAAATTGTATCTACAGGACCAGTTGTTTCTGGTTTGGAAGGTGTATTTGTTTTTTTGGTTTCGTATCCAAAACCACCAACTCTTCCTATTTTATCGACGTTCATAGTATTTGTCCTCTTACTACTTCAGGTATCGGAGTTTTTAGAAAATCCCTTAAGCGTTTTTTTTCTATGGTTGAGAAGAAAAACAAATTCTCCCTTGGCATTGGGCGGATTATTAGCTAAATCTGCCGGATTTGGGTAATATCTCAGTTCTTCGAAGGACTTAGTCAATTCTCGCCCCACAAGCACTTCGGTATTCGGGTAAAGCTCTAAAAGCAAAGGATAGAGCCTAGGCAATTTATGTACAGATTCGTAAAAAACAATAAGACCATCTATTTTTGTTGCCTCCTCTAATTCTTTTCGTTTTTTCGAAGGCTTTTCTGAAAGAAATCCTAAAAAAAGTGTAGGATTTACTTGAAATCCGCAAACTGATAGAATGGCGCTCAAGGCAGATGCCCCTGGAATCGGGACTATGGAAAATCCATTTTCCCTGACCACACGAACTACATGAGATCCAGGGTCAGATATCCCAGGTGTGCCTGCATCGGATACGAGAGCATATGACTTTCCCTCTTTTAAACCAGTGATCAGAGAATGGTAAGGTGTTTCCGAGGAATCCTTATATAAAGGCCAAGTTTGTTTCGAAATAGATAATTTTTGCAATAAACTACGCGTTTCACCTGCTGATTCACAAAGTATGGCATCCACAGATGCTAAAATTTCTTTGGCACGGTCTGTCGTATCCCCTACATTTCCTATGGGAGTGGCAACAACGTAGAGTTTGCCTGGTTCAGATTTATGGGCCAATGAATTGGCATCCTATTTGTTTCACACCTGATGGGCAAGGGCAACCAAGTGCTTCTTTCCCTGCTTGGAGGCATGGATTGCATGCGGTTCCCACAGGACAACTGGCAGGGCTTGCACAATTGGCCACAGAACAGGTCGTAGAATTACAGCCAGTACCGACTTGGCAAAGTGATAATGGGGCAATGCCAACGCCTGCGCCTTCTGCTTCATATCCGCCCGCACAGACAGACACAGGAGCCGAAGGATTAGATATGAGACCATTGGCAAGAAAGGCCCGCATCGTAAAGTTGTAAACCTGGCATTTTTGGAACGGATATGTGCCTGGGGGAGGCACTTGGTAACGGATTCGTTTGGTGATGATATTTCGTGAATCTGTAGAATTCTGAAAGGGCAGGTGCGGAAAACTAGGCTGAACCCCATCTTCTAGCCATTCGCCACTTACTGTTTGAATGATCGAGGGAGTTGCCGTCGTGACATATAAATTATAACCCAAGAATTGAGATTCTCTATTGGTTACATAATAACGGATCAAAAATTCAGGTCTTGGACTGATCGTATAATCAGTGACATTTGTTTGGAAATTGTCAGTTATGTTGTTATTTACAGCAACCACGGTCAAAATTTGGGGAACCCCCGCTGGCACCAAAAATATAAAAGGTGCAACGGGTGTATCGGTATTCGTTCCACATTGAAAAAGTGAGAGAAAAGAAAGGCCGATCAGATAGATTGGATGAAGGAGGGTTCGCCGCATTGAAAAAAGCTTCCCTCCCAAGATTTTAGGAATTCAATCTATGGGAATCCAAAAAAAAATACTATTTAGCGCTTTGGCGCTCTTAACCTTATTTTTTATCATCCTTCTCCTCACCTTTACTGGCGGGTCAGAGGAAGAAAAAAGAAAAAAAGACAAAAATTCGAAGGCTCTTTCTTACCTTTTACAAGGTGGATCAGGAGAAAAAAATCGCAATAACCCGCTTGGTGTGCGAGATGAAAATGCTGATTCTATTTTTGACTCTGATTATTTTAAATCAGGTGCCATGAAATATGAAGAGGAAGTGGCATCTGCATCAAGTGGCCAAGAAGGGGAAATTCCGATCAATCCTGCGACTGGAAAACCTTACCCACCAGAAGCAATGGAATCTTTCGATGAACTTCGTGAGTTATTTCCAGACAATGATTTAATCCCAAAGCGTTTGACTCCTGAATTAAAAGCAAAACAAGAACAATTCTCTCAAAAACTAACGCAAGCCACAAATACAGTGTTTGGTGGTAGTGCCACAGCACCTGACATTCAATTTTATTATAATCATGTGAAAAAGCAAGGCAATGATCGTATGGAAATCATTAATTATTTGATTGAAAGCCAAGGTGGGGATGATCCTGAAATGGATAAAAAATTTCAGGAAATCTTAACGAATATCAAATACCAAAATGACCAAGTGGATAAGGAAATGGCGCAAGCCTACCAACGAGCAGGTCTACCCCCTCCTTAAATTCAAAATCCTCCCGATAGGATCGGATAACGGTAGCTAGTTTTGGGATCTAAGCCATAAGTATCTAAGTGGAATGAGGGAGGGAGCCTTTCTCGTTTCCACTGAGATGCACCAAACAAACGTATGAATTTGTTGACTTGAAATTCTAAATAACTTTCTTCTAAGTCTGGAAAATCTATATGAAGACGAAGCAAACATTCTTCTTTGTCGATACCTATTGCCACAAAGTAAAATTCTATTTTTTGTAATAAAGGGTAGGGCATTAAGTCTTTTTCATCTTCTTGTTTTTCAGAAAGGGGTCTTAATTCAGCGGTAGGTTTAGTTTCACGAAGTAACCTCAAACTTTCTTTATGGCTTATGTATTTATTTTTGCCTGCTTGTATGTCATCGATCCAGGCGAGTAAAAATTCTTTACTTACCCCACTGATAGGACAAATAGAGCCTGACGCGTCCCCGTCCATTGTCGTATAACCAACGCTTGCTTCACTTCTGTTTCCAGTAGATAATAAAAGATGCGAATTTAGATTGGCAAGTAACCAAATCAGTGGAGACCTAACTCTTGCTTGAATGTTTTGTAAAGCTAAGTCATCTGTTTCCCAGTTTAATTTTCGATTTTGGGTGGATTCAATTAGCGAAACAGCAAGTGATACAGAACTATCAATGCTGATATTGTGATGTTCGGTATTTAACTCTTGAGTGAGTAAGGTAGCAATTTCTTCTGTGATGTTTGAATTGTTTTCTGTCTTTTGGTAAAGGGTGACTAGAATTTTATTTTCTTTTATTCCTAATGACTCAAATGAATTCTCACCAAATTCTTGTTTTACGAATCTTTTCATGGAATCTACAAGCAGTGCGCAAGCAGCACTATCTGCACCACCAGATAAGGATAAAGTATAACCTTTGGTTTTAGATTTTATCAAATAATCATATAATCCGAGAGATACTGCCTTGGTAAAATCTTCATAGAGTGATTGGGGGGCCGGTATTGAAGAAAGGTTTTGTTTCCCGTTTTTTACACGCATGTCCAAAATTTTTAAACCAGGGATCTCTTCTGGAATTCGAATGACCGGAATCTGTGTTAGGCTGTGGCTACTCGGCAAACTTCTTTTTTCTTTGGCTCGCAATGATCGAATTTCAGAGATGGACACGTTTTGTGAAATGATCGAATAGGGAGAAAAAAATAGGCGTTGTCCTTCTTTTGTGACTTCACCCCGATTACAAAAAAATGCGCCACCTTCGTAAATCGCACGCCCTGATTCATTGCCACATAAATTTGTAAATACAGTCACAATTTGGTTTGTGCGGCTAGTTTCTTGGAAGATACGAAATCGCACTTCTCTTTTTCCCATGGAAAAATGAGAAGCACCTGGTGAGAATAAAATATCTAAGCCTTGTTCAGCGTATTGGTGAGAGGCACGTTTTGTCACCCACGAATCTTCACAAATTTCTATGGCAAACCTAACTCCTAATTTTTCAAAAATAAAATGCCCAAATGGTATAGGTTTAATGGAATTTCCATTAGGTGTCGAAATCGGATAATACGTATCTGAAATAAATTCATGTGTTGATTGAAACCATCTTTTTTCATAATGTATTCCCGTGTTTGCTAGATTAAGCTTGGGAACTAGCCCAATGATTTCTGAATTTGAAATGACAGCAGAACAGTTGTACAATGAAGATCCATGAAAGATCGGTAAACCCACAATGACAGTCTTGTTTTTGCTAAAGGGAAGAATTTTAGTTAAGGATGCCCATGATCTTTGCCATACAGATTCTTTATAAAATGCATCTTCACAACCATAACCTGATATACACAACTCAGGAAAAAGCACCATATCTGCGGATAACACTTCATCGGATTTGAGTGCCTCAATGATTAGATTTGTATTTCCTGAAAAATCAAGTGGAGTTGTGTTGAGTGAGACAGCAGAAATATTAATTGAGAGCATCGGAAAAGACCTTTAGGTAAATCCTTAGCGATGCCCCCATATTATCCAGCACAAACTTTCGATTTTTCTCCCCAATTTGTCGTGTTTTATCCATCGAAGATAAAAGCTCAATCAAATGGTTGTTATATTCTTCATTATTTTGTGCAATAAATACGCCACCTAATTTATGCATTACGATGGCTTCGGGAGAACTAAATATTTTGGGGCCACATAGAATTGGTAATCCAAAGGCAGCAGGTTCTATTGTATTGTGGATTCTATGATGGAACCCTCCGCCGATGTAGGCGAATAGTGCATATTTATACGCGAAGGCAAGGATTCCCATTTCATCAAAAAGAATAAATCTTGGGAAGGTTTGATTTTTATCTGTAAGTATTTGAGAGTATGTTTTTACAGAACCAAACTTAGAAAGTTTTGTGATAAGAGACTCTGCTCTTAGCGTATCCCATTTGTGTGGGAAGATCCAAAATTGAGTCTCTAAGTATGTTTCACTCTCCTTTGATTCCAAAAATTGTAAAAAATAAGATTCGCAAATGGGATATGTCGAACCAAGCAACATAATTTTTGCACTTTTTAAATCAGTAGAGTAACGAGATTCAAAAGTGGAAAAGGAAATTGGTGGAGTTCCCGAATTGATTCGGTTTAAGACAGTATCAAACCTAGTATCACCTAATGCGGATAATACTTTACTTTTTCCTACCAAGTCTTGAAATAGTGGCAATAATATTTCATGGGAAACATATATTCCATCAAAATAAGAAAAAATTTTAGATGTAAATTTTTTAGCAAATCCTTTGATGCGTCCTGAATTTGCTGAGAGAGTGGCACAAGCAAGGTAGACTTTGGCCCCAAATTTTTTCCAATTACGAATTAGATTTGGCCAAGTGTCCCAGGCTAATATCACACAAATATCAGGCTTATATTTTTTTAGAATTTCAGAATAAGCAAAAGGGAAATCAAAAGGTAGAATGAATGTTAAGTCAAAATTTTGATCCGATAAATGTTTCTCTGTTACACTATCCGAATAGTAAGATTGGATGATAAAATTATCAGTAGATTTTTCTTTAATCACTTTTGCCAGAGCTCGTGCTTGGTCGAGTTCACCAACAGAGGCGGAATGAAGCCAGATAACTTTCTTTTTGCCTTTTTCAAAATGGAGGGCTAGTATTCTTTTTTTGTCTAATTTTCGTTTGGTGACAATTCTCTTTAGTTTTGGGATAATTAAATATAAAAAATAGAATAAGGGAAATAATATAAAAAGAAGTAAGTTATAAAAAAAATACATCTTTAATTTTTTTTGCCCCAGTTGTCTTGGATGTCAGCACCTGGATAAGTAAATGTAGAAGTATCCAATAAAAATGTTAAATTATCAAAATACAAATGGAAGGCACCTTTTTTTTGTGTGGGTCTTGTTGCTAAATGAAATCCTTTTACAGAAATGGGAATCGATAACGATTGAATGAGTTTCGCATTTAAGTGCGGTAAGTTGATCGGTACTTCGAGTCTCCTCCAACCAAAAAAGTTAAGGAGTCCTAAGGGAAGATGTATGTCTTTGGATTTTTTTTGGGAAACCAATAAATCCAATGTGATATGATGGCCTTCCGAAAAAACCCAAATGGTCGCTTGGATGGGCAATCCAACAGGCAATAACAAAGGTTCGTTTGGACGAATGTCCCAATGATCAAGTTTGGGATTTTCAACATAAGTTTGAATTAAAAAAGAATTTTGGTATTGGATATTTGGATAACCATTGTTACGGTATAATTCTTTTTCTGAAGGGATGGCGGATGAGTTTGGGATACTTGCCGCGAATTCAGTATGATTTAAAAAAGAATCCGAACGATAAAAACTCCAAGGCCTTCCTCCTTCAAAATCTTCTGCTAAGAATAAGACATAATTTTTCTCTCTTTCTAGTGTTTTTTGAAGGATAGCAATTCGTCCTTCTTCGTCCAGGTCTGTGGGACGAGGAGCAGTTTGTATGTCCAGAATAATATGAAATGTAATTAAAAAAATAAGGAGTGATTTTTTTTTATCTGAGATCATTTCTAAATTGCATAAGGACGAGAAGCTGCCATCCTCTTATTAGTAACGGTTATTTTAAAGAAGGGTAAAGTCTTTTCTATGGGCAGACAGGACAATATAAAAATTTTCACAACAGCGCTTCTCGTAGTGCTACTATTATCTTCTTTTATTTTTGGGTTTGTTTACCGTAATGAAATCTACCAAAAGATTCAGGTAATGACAAAATCAAGTCCAATGAGTCCAGCGGAAAGAATCATCGAAAAAGAACCGGCATGGACGGCGCCCACAGAATTAAAAACTGACGAACTCACAAAAAAAGATCCATTAAGTAGCGAAACAGAAAAAAAGAATGAACGCGCCGACATACCAGCATTAGATGAGATGGAAGCTGATATCAATACTCCTGGTTCAAAATCTGTATCTGTGACAAATGTTCAATCAAACAAAAAAGAAAAAAAAGAAACAGTCGATCCGATAGCTGAAACGAAAGAAATAATTAAAACTGACTTCACTAAAACAGAAAGTAAAAAATCGAACCTTAGTACAAAATCGATTACAAAAAAACAAACGACGATAAAACAAAAAGTTAAAAAAGAAACAAATCGTCTTTCAAACCGAACAAATCTCAAAGTTAAAAAATCAAGTCCGATCAAAACAGCTAAATTAAAAACCAATGATGCAAACAAACAAACGAGCACTTCAAAATCAGATTCTAGTTTAGAAGCACGTATGCAAGCCATCGAATCCAAGTTTGTATTGCAAAACCAAAAAAATGACACACGTTTTGCGGAGATTGAAAAACGAATTGATAAATTGGAAAAATCTTTGGGTTCAAATTAGAATTGCCTTCTTATGCCTCTACCTACTTCGGGATTGAAAATAATCTAAAAACCTCTTTTCCTGGAAGAGAATTTACTCTTATTGCCGTATCAAAAACAAAACCTTATGAAGTGATTCGCGAGGCCTATTTACAGGGCATTCGAGTGTTTGGTGAAAATTATATCCCCGAAGCCATTGAGAAATTTACTAAATTGCGAGAAGAATTTCCTGAGGCAAAGGATACAGTTTTCCTACACCATATTGGCCCAACACAATCTGGAACCTTGCGGAAGTTATTTGGAGTATTCCAATTCACACATGGTGTTGGATCTTTTTCTACTTTAAAGGAACTATTGAAGAGGGCAAATAAAGAAAAAATTCAAATCGCATACTTTTTCCAAGTCAATATAACTTCCGAAGAGACAAAACATGGATTATCCATCTCCGACTTAATCAACCAAAAAGGTGAAATGCAAACTTGGGAAAATGAATACTGTCGTTTCGAAGGTTTTATGGGAATGGGACCAAGTGATGGCTCGGAAATCCAGACGAAAGAGGCATTTGCAAAATTGGCAAACTTAAGAGACGAACATTTTCCAAATAAAAAACTCTCGATGGGAATGAGTGGAGATTTTGAATGGGCGATGGAATTCCGTTCCGATTATTTGAGAATTGGTTCCTTAATTTTTGGAGATAGATCTTATGCTGGATAAAGTAGGTGTTGTAGGGCTCGGGAAAATGGGTGCGGCGATCGCTATTGGCATTCATGCGATTACAAAAAAAACAGTTTCTGGTTATGATCCATTTGCCAAATCTCACTTACCAGGCGTTGATTATAAGGCGAGTTTACTTGCTTTAGAAGAAAGTGCTGATATAATTATTCTCGCTGTTAAACCGCATGATATCGCTAAGGTGATATCCGAATTCCAAAAACCAAAAATTTTCCTATCCATTGCCGCTGGTATTCCTATATCTCTTATGCAAAGTGTCGCCCAAGAGGGAAGTCAAATTGTAAGACTGATGCCAAATCTTCCTCTTGTTGTCGGCCGAGGTGCGATCGGATATTATACAGAATCAAACTTACATGAATTAATTTTAGAATTATTTTCTGGACTAGGTACAGTTGTTCGTCTCGACAAAGAGTCGTTACTTGATGCAGTGACAGGTTTATCGGGATCTGGACCTGCCTATGTACTAACATTTTTACATGCATTAGCCGAAGGTGGATTGAAAGAAGGTCTTACCTATAATCAAAGTTTGGATTTGGCTATGGAAACAATGGCCGGAACTATAGAATACTTTCGTAAACTCAAAGAGACAGATAAAGACCTTCATCCTATGGAGATGCGCAATTGGGTGACTTCCCCTGGTGGCACAACCATTCATGGGCTGGATGCACTGGAGCGGGGTGGATTATCGACTGCAGTGAGAGATGCTGTGGCAAGTGCCACACTTCGAAGTAAGGAATTAGGAAAAAAGGGATGATGACGGTTGCGCGGACAGGATTCGAACCTGTGGCCTTTGGGTTATGAGCCCAACGAGCTACCAGCTGCTCCACCGCGCGGTGTAAATACCACATTCTACGAACCCCATTTATTGTCAATGTTTTATAGGATAAATCTTTCCTAATTATTGGGACCGCTTAAAATTTATACAAGTCCCTAAAATCTTACTTTACATCCCTTAGAAAGCAGTTCTTTCTATTCTCTGAATCAAGGTGCGGGCGGTGTTCTTTGTCCATTAAAGAAAATACAGACATAGTATTCGAACATTACGAAAAAAAAATTTATGACCAGAAGCAGCTGCTAGAGATTTCAAGGGCATTAAACTCCACTCTTGATTACAAATATCTTATTGATGCCATTTTAAATATTTGCTTAGCACAGTTACAAACTTTACATGCAGCTATGTACTTAGAGCCAGAGATTGATTTGGGTCTATTTAAACTTGAGCCTCAGTCGACCAAAGGTTTTGAATTAACTCCAGAAGATCATAATTATGAAATAAAGATGGATACTTCACTCATCCATTATTTTGAAGAAAAACCAAAAGCCATCACAATGACGCAGATTTTAAAAGTCGATAGCGTCAAAGATTCAAAAGATCTTGATTACTTGCGTAAGTTAGGTGCCGAAATATTGGTACCTTTGAATGCAAAGGGTAAAGTGAACGGATTACTTGTACTTGGTGAAAAAATGACTTCCGAAGAATTTTTGGAAGATGAAAAAGAATTTATGACAACGCTTGCTAATTTAGCAGGCATTGCTGTCGACAATGCAAGGTTATACGAACTTGCAACTGTTGATATGATGACTGGTTTAAAAATTCACCATTATTTTCAAACAAAATTGAAAGAAGAGATGGATCGTTGCCGTAAAAAGGGAACAAAGTTATCATTACTTTTTACAGATATAGATAAGTTTAAAGTTTTTAATGATACCTATGGTCACCAAGCAGGTGACGTGGTATTGATTGAAGTCGCTAAACAATTGATAAATGCCGCTCTTAGACACCATATCCCGGCTAGATACGGTGGGGAAGAATTTTGCCTAGTGATGCCTGGAGCTTCAGAAGAGGAAGCCTTCGCAAAGGGTGAAGAAATTCGAAATGCAGTAGAAGCCATGGTTGTCAAAAATGATGGTGTGGATTTGAAAGTGACTTTATCCGTTGGGATATCGTCCTTTCGGCCGAGCGACAGAAACAATAAGGATCTGATAGAACGGGCAGACAAGGCACTGTATCAGGCAAAACATTCCGGGCGAAATCGAACAATTTGCTTTAAAGAATAAGGTTTTTGCCGATGGAAATGGTATGGCAGAAGCAATTTCCATCTTACAGGTTTCCCCCGAAAATCAAAATACTGTTCTTGCGTCCATTCGCGACAGAGCACTGGGTCTACATTCCTTTAATTTTCAACCTTATTCTTGTTTTATTGAGTATAAATCAAGGGATCAAAAAACGGGTATCGAATACAGGGATTGTATTGTAGATTATACCCGATGCCCAAATCAGAATTGTATCAAAAAACTTGTTTAATCAAATTTTGTTTTTTTACTCTATTTCTTTGTTTTCATTGTCATAAGGGAGCTAAACCAAATATAATAAATCCTATTTCTAAAAAAGTAGTCACAGAAGGGCTCGTCGGGATATTCGCGGTCCAAAACAAAGATACCTATGTTTTGCTACATGGATTTAAAGACCAGCATTCTGGTAAGTCGATTCCACTTTTACTTGATACTGGTTCCGATCTAACTTTTTTATCAGATGAAAATATCACTAATGGTAAGCCCCTTTTATGGGAAGGAAATTCCTACTCATTTCCCACACGAAGTGGCATTCTTCCAAATGAAATTCTAGGTGTTATTGGACTTGATTTTTTTCAGCAAACTTGCATTTGGTGGGAAGATGACACAATCGCAGTTTACCGAGCGAGCTCAAGTGTTTGTTTGCGACCTCAAGCGTATTTCTCAACCAATTTAAAGCTTCTCTCAACTACGAAAAAAGATTCTTTCTATTATGTCCGTTTTTTTAAAGAAGAAAAAAAATACTGGGGTCTTGTGGATACAGGGGCGACAATTAGCCATTTGCCAGTAGAATTTGAAACGAATGCAGCGAGCCATGGCAAAAAAAACGTGTTTTTAGCCGGGGGCAAAATCCAAGAAGCCAATCTTTTCTTTAACGAAGCGCACCTTTATCTGGAAACTAAAGAGGGAAATTCGATTCCATTCAAAGACTTTTATTTTCTAAATGGAATTTCACTTGAGCATTTGGATTTAACGAGAGAAAAGGATAGTGAGACGGTAGGAGTCATAGGTTTGGAATTATTGCAAAGGTTCCCACTGTTTTGGGACTTTCAAAGAAATTCCATAGGACTTCTAAACCCTCCTATAAATTAACGTGAACACAAAAGAAAAAATTATCGTAGCAATGAGCGGTGGAGTTGATAGCGCAGTGGCCGCCGGTTTACTAATTGAACAAGGCTATGATGTAATCGGTGTTAATTTACGAACATGGGAGTATGAAGCGCCCGCTTGTGATACAACAAAAAAATCCTGTTGTTCCCCGGAAGATATTCGTGATGCGAGAGATGTTGGTCTTTCCTTAAAAATTCCTTTTTATGTAATTAAGATGGAAAAGGTTTTTGGTGAAAGAGTGATCGAACGATTTATATCTGATTATAAAGACGGAAGGACTCCCAATCCTTGTGTCGAATGCAATACTTTCGTAAAGTTTGGTGCCTTATTTGAACAAGCAAAAAAGCTTGGCATATCAAAAATTGCCACTGGTCATTATGCAAGAACAATTGAGACAAATGGGCGATATGCGATCAGAAATGCAGTTGATCAAAAGAAAAATCAAGCCTATTATTTATATGGGCTCACTCAAGATAATATAAAATCCACAATATTCCCGCTAGGTGGTATGGAAAAATCAGAAGTTAGAGATATCGCAAGACGAATGGGACTGACTGTTGCCGACAAAGCTGAGTCGCAAGAGATTTGTTTTATTCCAGAAAACGATTATAGATCTTTTTTGAAGAAAAGTGGAGTGGAGTTTACACCTGGTTTTTTTAAATTAAAATCAGGTCAAATCATTGGCAAACATACTGGTAAAGAAGGTTTTACAATCGGACAGAGGAAAGGATTGGGCATTGCTTGGAAAAATCCTCTCTATGTCATTGCTATCGAAGACGATGGAACTGTTATACTCGGCGAAGATGAGGAAACTTTTTGTGAGTCATTTGTATTAGAAGATATCACTTGTCAAGGGTTAGCTGATTTTCCAATCGGTGAGTCAATGGAGATGGATGTTCAGATTCGTTACAGAAGTATTCCCGTTAGGTGTCTTGTGAAAAATCTAGGAAAGGAATGGCTGGTTACATTTATAGCGGATGTTAAAAGTGTAGCTCCCGGACAATCGGCAACATTTTATCCGCCAGGAGGCGACTATTTGTTAGCTGGTGGAATTATCCAAAAAGGATCTATTTTGCATAAATCAAAAAGTCTAGCTGTATCTGGTAACATGGGAATTTAAGGAAACCTATTTGAAATCAGTAGCAGATAAAACAATCCTCATCATTGGTGGTGGACTTTTACAAGTTCCTATCATTCAAACGGCAAAAACCATGAAGTTAAAAACTTTGGTGGCAGATATGAATCCAAGTTCAATAGGATTTCAAATCGCTGATGAAAAAATCATCATGTCCACTAAGGATGTGGAAGGCATGGTACGTGAAGCAAAACGTTACTGCCAATCAAATTCCATTCATGGGGTGATAACGGCAGGTACAGATGCTTCCATGACGGTTGCAGCAGTTGCTTCGGCAATTGGTTTACCTGGCATTCGTTTTGTGGATGCTGAGGCCGCATCCAATAAAGTAAAAATGCGACAAAGATTAAAAGAACATGGAATTCCTATTCCAGCATTTGCGCCAGTTTGGTCTTTGCAAGATGCAAAGGATGCCATAAACCACCTAACTTTTCCTTTGGTGATGAAACCAGCAGATAATATGGGGGCCCGAGGGGTTATCAAAGTCAATGACAAGGATGAGATCCCACATGCTTTTCGTCATGCGAAGAAATTTTGTCCAACAGGTGAATTGATTTTAGAAGAATATATGGAAGGTCCTGAACTTTCCGTAGATGCTCTTGCCTTTCAGGGCCAAATTCGAATGACAGGAATTGCAGATCGAATCATCGAGAGAGAACCTTTTTTTATTGAAGTCGGACACAATATGCCTTCTCGTTTGCCAGAGAAAGTATTGATGGAAGTTGAAGATGTGATGGCTCGTGGGATGCGGGCGCTTGGGATACATTTGGGTGCTGGGAAAGGTGACATTAAAGTAACCAAAGACGGTGTAAAAATCGGAGAAATCGCCGCACGTCTGTCAGGTGGCTATATGTCTGCATTTACATACCCACTTTCTACAGGAGTAAATTTAAACAGAGCGGCACTTTTAATCGCACTTGGAGAAACACCAGACAATTTAGAACCCGTATTAAAGAGAGTATCCATAGAACGTTCGTTACTTGCAAGTCCTGGAAAATTGATCCAAATACATGGTGCCGAAGATGCAAAAAAAATTGATGGGGTAAACGAAGTATTTCTACAATCGAAGCCGGGTGACTTAATCAAAGAACCGACAAATAACATAGAAAAATCAGGTCATGTAATTATCACTGCGGACTCACTCGAAGAAGCAAATCTCGTTTTTGAAAAAGTAAAAAAAGTTATAAAATTTGAAGTCGATGAAATTTTTTCCATTTCAGAAAAAGAAATAAACGATGCAGCAAGGCTTAGATTTGGAAAAGAGATTTGCTGGGTTTGTAAAGTTTGTGATGGAATCAATTGTGCGTCTGGTGTCCCTGGAATGGGTGGTGTGGGACGTATGGAAACATTTCAAGACAATAACATTGCACTACAAGAATATCATATAGTTCCAAGTTATATTAGAGATCAGATAGCTCCTGTTATAGAAAGTAAATTCTTAGGGCTAACTTTAAAAACACCAATCATGTCTGCGCCTATGACTGGTGTTGGCACAAATATGAATTTTGTGATGACCGATCTTGATTATGCAGAACTCGTTACAAGAAGTTTTGTCCAAAATGGATCCATAGCTTGGTTAGGTGATGGTGCCAGTGTTGATAAGTATAAAATCATGATCCAGGCCTTAAAAAAAGTAGAGGGAAAAGGAATTTTAATTTGTAAACCTAGGGCTGATGAGGGCCTTTTACATTCGCGTTTGCAGGAAGCTGAAAATGCAGGTATTTTTGCCGTCGGAATGGACATTGATGCTGTGAATTTTAAAACAATGGCGATCAAAAATTTAGGAAGTATTGCTCGTAACATTGAAAAATTATCAAAATTAAAAGCGACAGTTAAAATACCTTTTATATTAAAAGGTATTATGAGTTTAGATGATGCTAAATTAGCAATGGATGCTGGGTTTGATGCGATCGTGGTATCAAATCATGGGGGACGGGTGTTAGATGGTCTACCTGGAACGGCTCGTGTATTACCAAAAATAGCAGAACTCTTAAAAGGAAAAATCCCTATACTCGTTGATGGGGGAATTCGTTCTGGCATGGATGTTTTTCGAATGATTGCCCTGGGTGCAGATCAGGTTTTACTCGGCAGACCGGTCGCTATATCTATTGTGGGTGGTGATGAAGCAGGCATACGATTTTTACTAAATCGTTATTCCGAAGAACTTCAACAAACGATGAGTATAACGGGTGCAAAATCTCTCGTTGACATTAAATTTTCTATGCTAAGACACAAGTATTTAGGATAATCATGAATAAGGAAATTTCAGATCAGGATGGAATACTCAAAGTCATTTCCGCACTTTTCGGAAAATTGCCTGTCACGATTGTTGCAGATGGAAAAGAAATTCCAGTCAAAGTCATTGCCCTAAAAAACAAAGCTCTTATTATTAACACCATAGCAAAATTTCCATCTAAGGCTCGCATCCTAACACTCGTTCATAATGGAAACAAATTTGTTGCACAGTTAACTCTTATTGGTGGCGACGGAAATGGTATCGAAATTTTACAGCCTTTAAAAATAACTATTTTACCTGCGACTAGACAAGGTAACAGGGTTGAGGTGAATCAATCTTCCAATGCAAATATGACGATTACAAATTTGATAAATGTAATCGATGTTACAAAAGCGATCGGATTTGATGATAAAAAAGTTGATGCGATTTTACTTGCATATCGGAGTAAACTATCAAAGATTTACCCAAATTCATCTATTTATTTGGCGAGCCGCCCTGATAATAGACTCAGACTTATGCAACATTATGATAAGTCCATCTACATAGTTGATAGAAAAAGTAAAGCCACGGCAAATCCCGTTTATCTTCCGTTTGATGAATATTTAAGAATTTTTGATACTTCAAAACTTTCCGATGAATTGATCTCTGAAATAGCGATTCCTTTGCGTTACAAAGGTTATGTGAGTTTGGGTTATGTTCAAATACTTTCAAATACTCCATTGGACAATGAAGCTTTTAGTCAGGTGCAATTATTTTCGCAAGCCGTGGCTCGAGATATCATTGCAACTGGTGTATTCCAAGAATCTAAAGAAATATGCCCAGTAGTTGACTTAAGTTCTGGTGGTATTAGTTTTTTACATGCACCTACTCGTGCCTTTAGTCGCAATGTAACAATGAATGGAACTATTATTTTTGATTTAATTATGAATCAAAATAGCCGTGCCACTTTCCGTGGTATCATTAAAAACATTCGTAACCAAGAAACTAATTATAGAGTAGGTTGCCAGTTTTACAATACGAACGTACGTGATTCGGAAATCTTGGAAGAATTTCTCGGTATTACTCATCCCACAGAAGAAACCGCTGTTCCCGAAAGTAGTGAGACGTCTAACATAGAAGAAAACACCCAAATGGAAAATGGGGATTACCAATTCAATGAAGAGAGTGTAAATTCTGAATCTTTAGAAGAATCGAACTTAGATAATTTAGAATTGCCGATGCCAGAAGATTCATTCAATGATATTCCGCTTTCAACGGAAGAAAATGAAAAGCAAGACTGATTTTGAAACCTTACGCGAGTTTTGTTCCAGAAAAATTTGATTCTTTTCCAGTTCATCAATACCTATCTACAAGATTTCCCTACCACACGATAGAAGAATGGACCGACCTTATATTGACTGGTTCAGTCAGTATAAATGGTAATCTTGCTAGAGAATTACAAATACTTACAAAGGGGGATGAAGTCTCTTATTTACCAAAAGGGTCAACGCATAGAGAGCCTCCAATAAATGCGGATTTTTCTATATTGTATGAATCGGATTGTTTTTTGGTCGTAAATAAACCGCCTAACATTCCTGTTCATCCAGCTGGTCGCTACCGCACACATACACTTTTAAATCTTTTAGAAAATGAAAGGGGAATTGGTACTTGTTATCCAGTTCATAGATTAGATAGGGAAACTTCAGGCGTGATGTTATTTGCTAAAAACAAAGAATATCAATTGTTATTGCAAAGTCTTTTTGAGACGAGAGAAGTTAAAAAAGTTTATGAAGTGTTTGTCTTTGGTAAATTGAAAGATTCTGTTATTGCAGAAGGATTTATTGGTAGAGATTCAAAATCAGAAATTCGGAAAAAACAAAAATTTGCAAAAGAGTTTTTTGACCAGTCAAAAGTTTGTTTCACTGAATTTCAAAATTTAGGTTACGATACAGAAAAGGATACTTCTCATTTACTTGCTAAACCATCGACTGGTAGAATTCACCAAATTCGCGCTACATTATATTCATTAGGATTTCCCGTCGTCGGTGACAAACTTTACGGGAAAAGAGAATCTGCATTTTTGGATTTTGTTAAGTTAGGTGAAAGCGAAACTTTATCAATAGAACTGGGTCATAATAGGCAAGCGTTGCATGCCAAAGAGATTAGTTTTTTTGACCCAATAGCACAAAAAGAATTTTTATTTGTGGCACCATTAACAAAAGATTTATGTCACTTGAGTAAGGCAGCTGATTAAACTATGTCGCTAAATCATTTTTAAAAAACATTCCATTTCTTTTCACAATTGTACCGATCCTTTCATTAAGAAAGGAGGCTTTTGCAACGGATGGCAGAGGCAACAAAGTTACTACGCGATGAAAGTCGCTATTTATATGGAGAGTTTTGGACCGCAAAACAGCGGCAAGGTCATCCAATTCATCATACAATCAGTTATAGGGCTTCGTTTAAGCCAGAATTACCTGCTTTTTTTATAAAAGAATTATTGAAAAAAAAGAAAAGTATAGTTTATGATCCGTTTGGTGGGCGTGGTACAACGGCAGTTCAGGCAAATATAGAAGGTCATATCGCAATTCATAATGACATTCATCCATTATCAATATTTTTGGCGAGTGCTAGACAATATGTACCTTCTTTGGAAGAACTTACTCGTAAAGTAGAGTCCCTCGATTTAAGTAAACTTTGTCCAGAGGAGCCAGAAGATGAAATGTTACTTCCATTTTATCATCCTAAAACTCTTTCTGAGATAAAAAATTTGAGGAAGATTCTCGCAGTTGATGATTCTCCATTAATGAGATTTATCGGACTTATCGCATTGTCTCGGTTACATGGACATAGCACAGGTTTTTTTTCTGTTTATACATTCCCGCAAGTTTCTATTCCATCTGATGCACAACGAAAGAATAATATAAAAAGAAACCAAATTCCGGAATATAGAGAAATTAAATCGCGAATCATTCAAAAAATGAAACGAGATCTTTCCGCACCTATGCCTCCTTTTTATCATGAATTCTCAAAGTTAAATCAGTATACACTCGCTTCGGCAAACCATGTGCCAGACATTCAATCCGGTAGTGTTGATTTAATTGTTACTTCCCCACCTTTCTTGGATAAGGTGGACTATGAAGGTGACAATTGGTTAAGACATTGGTTTTTAAATATTCCTAAAAATAAAGAACGTAAGTTGAGTATTTTTAGCAATGTTGTGGAATGGAACCAGTTTATTAAATCTACGCTTATGGAATCAGCTCGCATTTTGAAGAAAGGTGCGCATATGGTGATGGAAGTAGGTGAAGTGAAAAAAGGGAATCAGATCATTAATTTAGATGAAGATGTCGTCAATATGGCAATAGGATCAGGCTTACAATGGGCAAAGACCTATATACATACACAACAATTTACTAAGTTATCCAATTGTTGGCAAGTATCGAACAATGAGAAGGGTACCAATTCGAATCGATGTGTTGTACTTCGCAAAATTTAGATTTTTTATTTTATATTTCGGAATATTTAATGGATAATTACAAATTGTAAATTAGTCTAAACATTATGAATATGAGAAGAAATACTATCGGTTTTATCCTTTTGAGCATGATGTTTTCAATTTTTTCAGCATCTGCACAAACGATAAGTAATCATCCTATCACTATATCTCTGAAAAAGGAAATGGACGGAAAGTATAACTTACTATTAGAACTTCCACCAAATTATGGATTTCAAAGAGAAGCACCTCATAAAATTTTATTGTCAGGAACTAATGGTGTAAAAGTGAAAAAGGCGGATTTAAAATTGAATGGACCCATACATCCAAGTAAATCCGAATATTATGAATTTGTAAAACCTATGCCGATTGAACTTTCCGGCAAAGGTAAGTTAGATGTAAATGCTAAGATTTACTATTGCAATTTTGTAAAGAACATCTGTATTCCAGCCAAATTAAACGAAACACTCGACATTCCTTAATGTATTATTGTATCAGTGGTCTACTCAAGACCACTGGTAACTAATTGTTTTAAATCCTTCTTTTGAATCTGGTAAAGAAAAAAATAACGACCACCGATAGAAATATTTTTATCTAATATTTTCCCTTCTTTAGATATATCTCTAAGTTCTTTTTTACCTTTTTCAGAAAGAATTGGTGGAGCATATGTTTTTAATAAATTTAAAGCTTTGTGTTCTGCAATCGTCTTAGCTTCTGCTAACCGGCCTTCAGCGTCAGTCAATACACTTGAAATGGCCACTTGAAAGAGGGAACTCGTGATAAATCCTTCTTTTGCTTTTGTAAACTCGATCACTTCGGGAGAATTTTCTTTGTTTTCTTCAACCGCTTCTATCGTCTCTACTGGCTTTTTGTTTTCTTGGGTAGGAGCTGTTTTGCAATTCAGAATCAAAGTGAAAATGCTTAAGCTAACGAGGATTATTGTTTTTGTATTGTTTTTCTGATTCATTTAAAATACTCTCTTCCTTTCTATAGATGGAATCTGGGATTGACGTGCTCTCCACCTTTGCATAGAGATCTTCCTGAATAATCCTAAATAGGAAAGCACATTTTGATTTGTTTGTATAATCTTCTTTATACAGATTTAAATCCTTAAAAAACCACGAAAAATTTTGGATGTAGGGTATTTGCTCGGTAATATTAATTTTTTCAGCAGGCTTCTGTGTAATAGGATTATTAGTTAGTTGGTTTTGATTTGTTTGGGTATTTGTGTTCGTTGTAGTTCCTGTGACTCCAGGGATTAATGCACCACCCGGAAGATTGGAATTTTGTGCATCTTTTTGCGTTTGTAAAATTCTCGCCTTTCCTTCTTTCGTTTGATTGTATCGTTCAATGCTATCACCAAATCGGTATTTGTCTCTATGAACTTCGATTAGATATGGGAGTGCCACTTCTTCTCGTTTTAAAAGTGCCAATTTTTTACATTCAGCTCTTTTTTCTTTGCCAGAAAGTTCTTTGGATGGGTATAGAATTTCAATTTTGATCTGAAAGAATTCTCTTGAGATAAACCCTTGGTCGCTTTCATTTTGCAATGCATGTTCTACAAGGGATGGGTCAGAAGGTCGAAAAGAGGAACATGAGAAACAAAAGAGAAAAATTAGAAGTTTACGATTCATTTTCCTCTCTCAGGATTGCAGAAGATGTTAAAAATACGAATCTTTTTCCTTTTTTTTCTACTCATAACTTTTGATATTATTGCCGAACCCAATTTTTTTTCGGCCTCAGAGAAACAATTTTCAGATAAAATTAAAAAGATAAAACTAGAAAATGGCCTGACCGTGATCATGATGAAACGCGGAACATCCCCGACTTTGGCCTTATATATAAAATTTAAAGTCGGTGCTGTGGATGAAACGCCTGAACTTGCAGGCACAGCCCACCTATTAGAACATATGCTTTTTAAAGGGACTAAAAATGTAGGAACCGTAGACTATACGAAGGAAAAAAAATACCAAGACCAAATCGAAGTTTGGGGAACAAAATTGGATAACCTTCGCTTAAGTGAACGTGAGTTAAGTGAAAGAGGGATGGAAATACCATCTTCGTTAAAGAAAGAGATTCAAACTTTCGAAAGGCGTCTCAAAAATTTAATTTTACTTCAAGATGAATTGATCCTAAAAAATGAAGATTCATATATTTACGAACAGAATGGAGAAGTGGGATTCAATGCTTATACCTCCCAAGACGTAACTAACTATCAAATTCAATTGCCTTCCAATAGATTAGAAATTTGGGCAAAAATTGAATCTGATCGATTGAAAAATCCTATTTTACGTGAGTATTATACGGAAAGAGATGTGGTAATTGAAGAGAGGCGTATGCGCACCGATGATAGTGGAGCGGGCGTTCTGCGAGAAAGATTTTTTTCTGTTGGATTTGAAAATCATCCCTATCGGAAACCAGTCATTGGTTATGCGACAGGGCTTCCTTTTTTGAAAATTGATGATACGATTAAATTCTTTAAGGAAAATTATACACCGAATCGTATGGTTATCTCTATTGTCGGAGATGTAGACTTTAATGAAACAGAAAGTATCGTAAGAAAGTATTTTTCTGATTTGCCAAAAGGTAAAGATAGACCACCTTACAAAGTGGAAGAAAAACAATATTTGGGCGAAAAAAGATTCAAAGTCCATCATCCTTCCAGTGAACAATTTATGATGGGTTGGTTGAAACCACCATATCCGCATAAAGACAATGCAGTTTTTGATGTACTATCAAATTTATTAACAACAGGCGCTGGTTCAAGATTAAACCAAAGATTGGTTTTAAATGATAAAACAGTAAACTCTGTGGGATCAGCCAATGGATACCCAGGTGAGAGGTACCAAAACTTTTTCACTTTATTCATTAAACCACAGTCAGGTGCTAATGAAATCCAAATTGAAAAAGCAATTTGGGAAGAATTGGAAAAAATCCAAGAGAACGGTGTGAGCCAGGATGATTTAGAAAAAGTAAAAAACCAAATGATATCTGAATTTGTCCGAACTATGGATGAAAACGGTACCATTGCTGATTTACTTTCTTATTATGAATTGTTATATGGTAGTTGGAACCAACTTTTTTCTCAATATACGGCGATTCAAAGTGTGACTTCCAATGACATTCAAAATGTGATTCGCACTTACATCACTAAAAATCGGGTCGTTGTCGGTAGCCTTATCGATGTTAGAAAGACTGGAAAATAATTTATGAAAATTTTAATTGTATTTTTAATAACATTCGCATTAAATCTTTCCGCTTACGAAATCGGAGATTTTGTTCGAGATATCAAATTGAAATCCTTGGATTTCCCATTTCCTAAAATTTCTTCAGAATCTTCAAATGATAATACTGAAATTCTAAGTCTACCAAATGCTGATTTTCCTATTGTATTTGCAGAATTTCAGATTTATTACGGCAAAAAGAATATTGGTAATAGAAAGACGGAAATTGTTCATCTACTTGAAGATGCCTGGCAATTCTCTGGATCAAAATCATATCCAAAAGATAAATTATTACAAGAATTTGAAAAGTTAGGTGCTACTTTTTCTTTAGACTTAGATTATGAAAAGACGATTCTATCTGTTTCTTATTTAAAAAAAGACGAGAAACGGGTGATTGAACTTTTATCTTCTTTTTGGAATGAACCTATTTTAGATTCTGAAATTGTAACGACCATGCGAGAACGTATCGCAGATAAAATTCGCAGAAGAAATGACAACCCAACAAGTATTGGAATGAGAAAATTAAAAGAAAGAGTTTTTAAAAATACGATAGCTGGTAAAGTTTCAACTATAGATGGTTTAAATTCTGTAACGATTGATGATTTAAGCTTATTTCAAAAAGAAATCTTATCAGAAAGGAACCGAAAACTTCTATTAACTGGTGATGTAGATATCAAATTGTGGAAAGAATATCTCTCTAAATTTCCAATCAATAATCAAACATTATCTACTGCTGAAATCGTAAAGTTTGATGATATTAAAAAGAATATAAATTTAATCGAAAAGAAACATATACTTGTAGAGAAGGATGTTTCGCAATCTTTTGTGGCGATGATGGGAGTTTTGCCCAAGCACAATGATCCAGACTTTTATGCGATTCAGGTTTTAAATTATATAATTGGTGGTGGTGGATTTAACTCCTATTATATGAGAGAAATTCGAAATAACCGAGGTCTTGCTTATTCTGCTGGTAGTTCATGTGATTTTCAAAAAGAATATGGAACCATACAATTCTATGCGATGACAAAAGCAGAATCAACGGTGGAAGTTTTAAAACTGATGCAAGATTTGATTCAATCCGATTTTATTTCCACACTTAAAGAAGAAGAATTAAAACGAGCCACTGTCGCCATTACAAATCAGTTTGTATTCTTATTTGACGATTCAAAAAAAGTATTACGAAATGAATTAAGATTTCGTGACCATGAAATGCCAGAAGGCTATCTTTTAAATTTTAGAAAGAACATAGAAGCAGTAAAGTTAGATGATATCAAAAAGGTTGGCAAAAAGTATTTTGATCCAAGTCACTTAACCATAATGATCGTGGGACCTAAACAATTGAAAGAAAAACTTGGAAATGATTTCACTTTGATACAACCCGAAGATATAATACCTTAATGGGAAATGTATTATTTTCGCATAAGAATTGGAAATTTGATGGAATTTCAGAAGGTGGGATTAGAACTTCTATCACATTTCCTTCCTTAGATCTTATGTTTGATTTTGGATCTGTAAATCCAGATAAGATTCATATCAGTCAAATTTTACTTACTCATGCACATTTAGATCATTCGGCAGGCATTCCTTATTATGTTTCGCAGCGTTCTCTTCGTAAATTACCTCCTCCTAAGATATTTGTTCCTAAATCTCTCGTAGAAAATTTAAACAAAATTTTAAAATTGTACTCTGAGATAGAAGATTTTGATTACAAATATGATGTGATTGGTGTCGATCATTTTGAATCAGTTCCATTGAAACCAGGATTTTTTTTTACAGCACTTCCATCCTTTCATCGTGTGCCTTCGCAAGGTTATACGATCTTTGAAACAAAAAGAAAATTACAAAAAAAATATTCTCATTTGGATCAAAATGAAATTCGTGATATGAAAGAAGGTGGATTCGATCCGACTGAAGAAGTTATAAGTCCACTCGTTTCTTTTTCTGGTGATACAAAAATAGAATACTTATTGGAAAACGAGAGTGTTCGTAAGAGTCAGATATTGTTTTTAGAGTGCACCTATTATTGTGAAAATCGTGGAGTGGAAAGAGCACGGGAGTGGGGTCATACACATTTAGACGAAATAGTGAAACACGCAGATGCCTTTGAAAATGAAGCTCTCGTACTCATCCATCCTTCCAAAAGGTATAGCTATAGAGAATTGCATGAATGGATACAAAAAAAGTTACCTGAACAATTATTGCAAAAAACGCATTTATTCATTCCTAAAAGATAATTCCAAATGAAAAAACGTACATCCATTTTTACACCTAACATGGAAGCCTATATAGATTCAGAACTTGTGAAACGGCCTCACCCTTTATTTTTTGAAATGGAAGCATATGCCTTAGAACATTCAGTTCCTATTGTGAGTGCAGCGACTGGTGCCGTGTTAAAATCATTGCTACAAACTTGGAATCCGAAAGAAGTATGGGAACTTGGCACAGGCATTGGGTATTCAACTCTTTGGATGGCAATGGGTGCAACTAATGCAAATATTACGACCTTAGATAGAAATCCACACCAAGCTTCACTTTTAGAAAAATATGCATCTATCATTTTAGAAAATGGAAAAAATAGGATTCGATATATTTCAAGTTGGGTAATGGATTATATGTATGCTAATATCAATGAATGGGCTAATGCAGATTTAGTTTTTATCGATTGTGATAAAGTAACCTATCCAGAGTTATGGGATATTGTTTCCTTTCATTTGAAAATAGGTGCACGGATTGTTTATGATAATGTTTTGTGGCATGGAAGACTCATTGATGAGAGCTTTCAGAATCCGTCTGATATCGCGGTGCGAGCATTATGGAAGCGAGTCAAAGAATCTACTTTTAATTATACACTTTTCCCAGTTGGCGATGGACTGCTTGTTGCTGAAAAAATGAAAAAATAGTAGTCAACCTTCCTTTCGTTTATACATATAGGTAGATATTTTAGGAGAGATCTTCGAAACATGAAAACTTTATTGATACTATTACTTTCATTCTCTAGTTTTATTGTACTATTCGCGCAGGAAACCGCAACCGTTGACCGTGGTAAAGAGTCCCAAGAAGAGATGGAAAAATTGGACCAAGGTTCCAATTTAGAACGTAAACAATATAGAGAAATTTCTGAAAAGTATCGTGAACGCATTGCCAATGGTATCAAATTACTTACCATAGTATCAGCTAACTTTGGTGAGGAAGTGCCAGATTCCAAAACAGCCCTCGAAAATATCATTAAAGAAAATCAAATCGCTCTTAGATACTATTACAGAAATGCACATGTTGCCTCTGGGAAAAGTACACAAAAAGTGGATAAAGATCTGACTGCCTTACTTGGAAAATTTGCAAAGGTGTATGATACAAAAACACAAAATTTGTTGACTGAGTGTGCTGATTCCATCACAAAACAAGAGCAAACGCAATTAATCAATGATTCCCAAGATTCATCCAAGTCATTTAGTAGTAATTTTGTCGATGTTACAGATAGTACGCATAAATTAAAAATTGCTTATAACCAGTTATCCTTAGCTCTTGATATGGCGAGAGATGATAGATTTTATAATGCCATCATTCATTTTAGAATTGCTAAAGATTATGGTATTAAAATTCTAACAGACCTTAAGGAAGCGGAAGCGGATAAAAAAGCTGTAACAGACAAATATGTTAAGGATCTGGCTGACAATAGAAATATGATTAGTGGTGGCGGTTCTAGTGTACCGAAAAAATAGTATTTAATCTAAGGGTGGATTACTCTGCCCAATTTTTATTGTGAAATTAGTTTATTTTTTAATTATATTTATATGTTCATTCGGCTTCCTGTTAGGTGTCCCTACGTATTCAGTAGTGGTAGATGCAGGTCATGGTGGAATTGCGAAAGAACCGATCACAGAATATGGTGATAAGTATGATTCCATCACCCAAACGTATTTGGAAAAATACAAACAAGGTACAGAGCATGGAGATGTGACAGAACGTGCAGTCGTTCTTGAACTCGCAAAAGAAGTACATAAAATTTTAGCACTGACGGAGTCGGATGCTGGTTGGGAAATTTTTCAAAGTTACTTAAAGAAATTCTCAAACACAAAATCTTTTTCAAGAATTATCCTGAATTCTCACCTAACTCGGACTTCGAACTTTGAAGATGATTCTGGAAATTCGGATCTAAATGCCAAGTATAGACTGTATGATTTTCCCAATGTTAAGACGGCAGAGAGAACAAAGGGCAGGCTCTCTATCATAAACGAAAAAAAACCGTATTTAGTTCTATCACTTCATTTAAATCCTGCGGGGAAAGGGCATGAGGGAGGGATGGCGGCAGTTCTCACCCCAGGATATACGACATTTAAAAAACTGCAAGAGATTTCGAATGGAAAAAGAAAACCGGGTTCATTTCTAAGCTCTCCCTGGTCCGACTGGCTCGTGTTTGCCGACGGCCATTCTAAATTAGAAAATGCGATCATTGACACATGGATATATCTGCATGGATATTGGACGGATAAATCTGGAAAAAAAACTGACTTGAATAAATTCGAAGGCTATCGTCAAAATATGGTTAGCTGGTCATATTCTGATGGGAAAGGATGGGAATCAAAAGCTAAAGAAAATGCAAAAGGACCATACGCTAAAACTCATTCAGGATTTATTGCTGAAGGAAAATTTTGGGAAAGAGAAAAAGGGAAAGAAGAATCATGGAGAAGGGAAGGTGGCAGAGAAGGATTCGGAGGGGACAATCATTATGCTTCCAAAGAATTGATGCGTTTTGTGCAATTTGGTTTAAGAGAACAATTAAAAGAAAATAAGAACAAATATCCGGAAGTCGGCCCCATACAAAAACCATATATTTCCACATACAGCCTTCCCACTTATACAAATGCTATATGTGCCTTTCTGGAAATTGGTTATATTAATCGAAAACGAGATATAAAATATTTAACTCAAAACAAAAAAGAAACGGCGATATCTCTGGCCGTCGGCATATACTCATTGTTTGCTGGTTTAGAGATAAAAAAACCAAAAAATATGCCTGTGATTCCTAAAGGAAAAAAGATAAACTGGGATCGATATGAAAATTATTTTGAAAAGGTTGTTTCGCCTTGAAAGAAAACATAAATCTAATCAATCATCCTCTTTTTCCGAAAGTGATTTCTGCGTATCAAATATCTTTGAAAAAAAGGTATTCAGAGGAATCATTAAAAAGATATCCCACCTTTGATATTATCCCTCGCAACACGATTGAACTTCTTATTAATTTTTTTATAGAATATTTATATCCAGAATATGAAAAAAGATTGGAATTAGATTCCGCCTTTCGTTCGTTATCTGGATTTGTTCATAATCCCGCAAAACTTTGGGGAATACTTGGAAACTTAGCGGCTTCTATATTTCGTTTTGGTAGGCATTTTCCTGCGGCTCTAAAGGCAGGCCTCGCCGCATTGCACTCGTATGTGACAGCTCATACATTCGAAGAAATTTTAATCAGAGAAACAGATGTTGAATCAAAGTTTGGTGATCCTTTCGCAGATGAAAATGGTTTTCTTAGAATTCTTGCTCGTATCCCACAATCAGATGCAGATGCATTTCGTTCGGATATAGGAAAACTATTTCGAATTTTCACAGATCGCTTGTTAGTTGAAAAAATTATACTAATCCTTGAAGATGTTTTAAAAAAGATGATTTCTAAAGGTAAGCTTTATTCAGAAGACGACCATCGTGCGATCACACTTGGCATAAATATTTTAAAAGAGGGGAGATTTATTTTTGATTCTTTGGCAGTGACTCAGATGAATTTAATCATCCAAGCCATAGATACAATTGAAAAAGATTTTTTCCAAGAGGCTAAAAAGTTAGAAAATAAGCAATCAATTTGATTGGTACCGATGGCCGGAATCGAACCGGCATGATGTTACCATCGGTGGATTTTGAATCCACTGCGTCTACCAATTCCACCACATCGGCAAATTGGCTTAGTCTTCTGCTTCTATATATTTACCTTTCCCGCGGGCCACTATTTTGCCGATCTCATTTTCAATCTCAGCACGGTTCTCGATGATTTTTTTGTTCTTTTTTACAAACCATCCACGCAAATGGAGAGGTTCATTGACCTTGGCTGGTTGCAAAAAACGAATCGTTAGTTCTCCAGTTGTCGTCTCGAAGTTCATCGCTTCGTTGATTTTTACCATGATCTCATCTAGGATCGTTGAAATGATTCCTGGATGGATTTGATCCGGCAAACCTTGGTACTTATCAGGGCAAGTGTAATCCCCGAATGCAGTTTTAGTATCTTCGTCAAAGGTAATTTTCAACTGCAAACCGTCTCCATTGTCTGGACTGGAGGCAAAGCTTAGATTTTTCTTGGCAACGGATTTCATGCCACCATATCAAGAAAAAAAACTCCCCTTGTCAAGCACAAAATGGACAGGCGGTCATTTTGGTGCCTTTTTGCGATAGATCGCGAAATGAAAGGCTTCTATGCTAGAATATAACTCAATTCTAGAGGTCAAAACCTCGAAAATAAGATAGGAACTAAAAGATTCAATGATCACAACGTTAATGATGTTACTCGGGCTTTCAGGAGCGGGGGCTGGCCTATACAATGTGATCAAAAAACCAGGTGAAGGCGAAGAAGACCCAGGACAAACACCATCTGGTCGGAGACGAAGATCCAGATCCCAAACTAACACAGATGAGGATGTCCCTAGCCGAAGCCCCAACCGAACCGAAAGGAATGAACCGTCGCCTAATTGGGGTGGACGAGGTAAGGAACTTCCATTTCAAACATCAAAGTCGGAAGATGGCAAACTGCCTCGTGGGGATGCTCGTCCATTATCAGAGGGTGGGCCTGACCTTGGGGACTGGACAAAGGAAGAGGAAACAACAGAGCCTAACAAGAAACCACCAAGGCGAAAGAGAGAAAAGGCCGAAGACAAGGAACAGGCTCCATCCTTAGAAGACATACCCTTAGGTGAGTTTGGCGATTCACCAAACGAGGGTGAAAGTTCTTCATCGAAACCACGTAACCAAACTGATAGACCAGAAATTTCCTTTCCTGTTGATGATATCATTTCAAAAAACTCAAAGTATTCCTTTCATAGAAGGCCACTTATCAATGCAGAAGCTTTGATTGAAAAAGATAATCTTGAGGAAGCCATTGAAATCTTACAGCGAACGGGTGATAGAATCCCTGATCCTGAAATTAAAAATAAAATACAAAAAAATATTTCGGATATTGAAGATTTTATCGAAAGTCAACCCGCGCCTGAATCTGGAGATGCGGGTGGAAGTGAAAAATCTGCGGATGGGAAACAAGAACCAAACAAGCGTCCGCTAGGTGATATTCCTTCGAAATCGGGTGATACTGGTTTTGAAGATTTTGTTTCAGCTTTGAGACAAGTGGCAGAAGTATTCGCAGATGCTGTAGCGAATGCAATGCAATATGCCAGGGACAACAAACCTCCTGGTGAAGGTTTGCCTGCTTCCCCACAATTACCAAGTGGTTTAGACACAGCACCTAGTCCAAGAGAGTCATTACCACCGTCGAATCAAAGTGCTCCGCCATCTTTACCACCACCTGGAAATGTTGGTGCAGATTTTCTCCATCCAGTTATTTATCAATTTTTAAAGGATGCCCCACCACTACCTGGTTATGCGGGTCTTGATACCAAAGAAGAAAAACAAAATTATGAAAATTTAATTAAATCCTTAAACCAAGGATTAATGTCTCCACCAAATGCTCAGTTCCCGCAAGTCCCTCAAATTGGGGGAGGCGGAGTTCCTGGTGTTGTTGGTCCATTCTATTTGCCAAATCCAGACCAACTAACAAGTGGACTGGATTCGCTCGCCGAATCACTTAACAAAGCAAAAGATGGCGCAGATAATTTTGCAGATATTGCAAACAAACTCGAACAAGCTAAGGGAGATATTCAAAACAAAGATATCTCTGATTTGGATTTACCAGAAGACACTTTTTTCTCCGATGAATGGAAAGAATTTCGTGGGCTTCCTCTTGTGGATCGTCGAGTTGGTGGGGAAAGAAGAAAAAATGCTGACCGTAGAGATAATAAATCTGGAAGAAAAGATCGTAGGTCTGGCGAAGACCGCAGAAAAATTGATAGGTTCAAAGAACGTGAATCTTACTTAAAAGATAAAGCCTTACAAAAGTTAGAAGAGTCTGCCAAAAAAGCGCAGTCTCTCGCAAGCCCATCTTTAAATGATCTATTAAAACCATACTTTCCACCTATGCCAGAAAGACTCAATCTGCCCGATCCAAAAGATCGCAGAGAGAGATTGCCTGAGGAAGAAGAAAAACCAAAAGAAGAAGAATGGATCGAAGGGGATGATGACTGGTTTGATAAAACCACTGAAGCCTTAAAAAAAGAAGTCTCTCTTCCTGAACCGATTGATCCAAGAGCTCCTATCACTTCGGATGCTCCACTCATTGGCCTTCCCGATCCACTGGATCCAGCGAAGGCAAAAGCAGAGACGATCATTGAGACGGATGATCCAATTCAGGTGGAACTAATGGCTAGGGCTCAGGAAGAAACGATGAAAATCGGCTTGCCTGACCCAGAAGATGCCTTTAGAGATCGAATTGTTAAAAAAGAAGAAGAAGATAGGGAAGAGCCTGATTTAGACGAAGAGCCTCCAGAAATAGAGCTCATTGATGGTGAGTTAGGTGAAATAGCTGAGGCTAAAGATACACCCGACGAGATGGCCAATAAAATGGAGGAGGAGCCAGAGAAAATCATTCATGGCGTACTCGAACTAAAGCCTCCTGAGGCAGATGATGCGCCATTTCTAACACTTACATATGATTTTGGAAAAATTCCACATGCTTTTAGGCTTTCAAAGAATTATTCTATTATGGAATATTCTTATTATAAATATAAACCTATGCTAATGAAAGCTCAAGAATTTGCTCGTAGAAAAATGTTAAAGAACGCACTTAATTATTATAGAGTTATCAAATCTCAAAATATTCCACCTGAGCTTCGTAAGATGATCAACCGCAATATTAGAGATATTACAGAATTTATGGAAAAGTTCTTAATGGCAAAGGGAGGCTAATTTCAAACATTGGTAGTTTGAAAAAATATTTATGAGTAATGATGTGATAAAAATTGTAAATTATCCAAAGGGAGCAGCGATTGTAGTACAAAATGCTGTGAATCCTGGTTTGTTTTATATTGTTCGGCAAGGAAGAGTCGTAGTCGATTCTGAACACATTCAAATTGATCATGAATTAAAATATTATGTGCAAGGGGATAGTTTCGGACTCGTTTCAGCATTAACAGAACATCATTATCTTGTTACACTATTTGCTGAAACTGATGTAGAGTTGATGCAAATTCCTATTCGATTGCTTGGATCTTATTTAAAAGAACATAAAGATCTGGCGATGAAAATTTTGAGATTATACTCACATGAATTGAGAGCTTTACAACGTAACCTTTCTAAGGCGAATTTACCAAATGATAGAACCAATCATCCAGAAAAACTCATTCAAAACGCAAAAATTTATTTAGAGTGGCATAAACCAAATTTAGCAACTTATTCTCTTTTTCGTTTTGTAGAATGGGCAAACTCATCTGGAAATCAAAAATTGATAGCTGAAGCGGAAGTTATGTTAAGGCAATTGGGAAATCAAAATCAGCCAAAACATTGGACGAACCAAAAAACTAGTTTGGAAAAGGGTGAAATCATTTTTGTCCAAGATGAAATGAACCAAGACATATTTGTCGTGTTAGAAGGCCAAGTTAAATTGTTTAGCATTGTTCGAGGCATGGAATATGTCATTGATATCTTGGGGCCTGGTGAAATATTCGGGGAGATGTCTTTAATAGAAAGTTCACCTCGTATGGCATCAGCAATATGCGAATCAAATTGTACTGTTTTACGTGTGAGTCCAGAGAATATATTTGAAACCATAGGTGAGTCCCTCCTTCAAAAAATTTACGAAAGCATTGCGAGAAGGATTTGGTTTTCTCACCAAAGATTGATTATACTACGCATGCAATCTCCCGTGATTCGAATTTATGCATTTTTATTTAAAATGATAAGGGATCAGGAAATTAGAAAAGGACTTTCTGTTCAAAAAAATATGGAAGCTACATATGTGATTCCTATGGCGTTTAGCGAAATATGCAATATGTGTGGTATCATTAAGATTAAAAATGAATCTATACACGAGGTATTGACGGATTCAAATATCGTAATTGAAAAAGACAATAATACAGTCAAAAATCGCAAACGGATAGAAGAAAAATTGGGTCAGTACAAAACAAAATCAGGACAGCTTCTCGCAAAACTTGGTTAGGAATTTTTTTATAAACATTTACGGAAATCTGAATTGACTCTATTTTTATATTTTAGAAAATAAACTAACAAGGAACTGATTCCCATGAATGTATTGCTTTAAATTGGCATTCAAAATTTAACCCACCTAATCTAGTTTTGTCGGACTTGGATGCCATTTACTAAAAAAGCACTGGGAGCATTTATGTCTGATTCCTTTTATATATTCGATCTTTATCTTACGTATCCAGGCCAGCCCGGCCCTCTATTCAAAAATGTAAACCTTAAGTTCCAAAGAGGATGGACAGGAATCGTTGGTAAAAATGGATCCGGAAAATCCTCACTTGCGAAATTGATTTCCGGGGATATCCTTCCTGACCGAGGAAAGATTTTACCTTCATTTTCTACTCGGATATTACAGCAGATAAACGATATGGAACCTACCGAATTGTTGGAGTTTTTATTTTCCGATTCAAAAATCATAGGGAAATGGAAATCTCTGTTAGGCATTAAAATGACTGATAGCGAAGAGTATCGGCTCCTCAGTTTTGGAGAGAAGCGAAGGATCCAGTTTGCAAATGAGATTTCTAAAGAATCGGAAGTTCTCATACTTGATGAGCCAACGAATCACATGGATCTAACAGGCATTCAATTTATCAAAGATGCTATGAGACATTATCATGGAATTGGAATTTTGATTTCACATGATATTTCTCTGTTAAATGAATTTTGTGAATCGATAGTGTTTATAGAGGAAGGCAAAGTTTTACAAATCCCTGGTAACTTTGATAAGGCGATTCAGGAAAAGGATCGTTTGGAGATGGAGGTTCGGGTGGAGCATAAAAATTTGGAAAGAGAAAAGAGGAGGCTTTTAAAAAGTTTTTTGCTTAAAAAAAATGAAGCTATGCTTGCTGATAAAAAAAGATCCAACAAAAATATTAATCCCAAAGATCATGACTTGCGGGCAAAGAAACAACTGGCTCGTTTAACCGGAAAAGATGGAACGGCAGGAAAATTACAAAACCAATTGAAATCAAGACTAAGGGATGTAGATGAAAGGCAATCCTCTCTTGTGTTAATAGATCAGAAAAGAGAAGAGTATATAATTCCTTGGCATATTCATTCTAATTTTTGTAAGGTGATGTTTGCTTTAGATAAGAATGATTTTTTTATTACAAACCATTCAAAAATGGGAATCATTGGGAAGAATGGATCAGGAAAGACATTTTTTATACAGCAGATAGTCCAAAAATTGACACAAAGCCAAGTTAAGTTTTATTACCTTCCGCAAGAATTCTCCGCTGAAGAAACCCAGAATATACTTAACAGGTTTCAGAATCTGAATTCCACGAAACGAGCAAAAGTTTTAGCGACAGTTAATGGATTAGGATCGGATCCAATTTCCATTTTGAACTCGAGTTGTTTGAGTCCAGGTGAATGGAAAAAAATGCATCTGGCCCTATCAGGGGAAAAGAAATTCGATATACTATTGTTAGATGAACCAACCAACCATCTTGACATTTATGCGAACAAATCCCTTTTACGTTCCCTATTATCTTTTTCAGGAGGTGTCGTCCTCGCCACTCATGATCTGGGCTTTATGAATTTAATTGCCAAAGAAGTATGGGAATTAGAAAACTTTTCTGCTTACAAAAAACATCTAGACAAAAAACCGAGTCTAAATTTAGAATTATTCTAAGGAGTTAATTATGCCACAAGTTACATCTCAAGCGCCCGATTTTAAAGCGACAGCGGTTATTGGAGAATCATTTAAAGAAATCAAATTATCAGATTACAAAGGAAAGTGGGTTGTATTGTTTTTTTACCCATTGGATTTTACTTTTGTATGCCCGACGGAAATCATTGAATACGATGCAAAATTAGAAGACTTCAAAAAAATTGGAGCCGAAATTTTGGGTGTATCGATTGACAGTGAATTTTCTCACCTTGCGTGGAAAAAAACGGCACGTAAAGAAGGTGGTATTGGAGAGATTAAATACCCTTTGATCGCTGATAAAACCAAAGAAATCGCAAAATCATTTGGGGTTCTTATTGAGTCTGGACCTGATGCAGGGGTAGCCCTTAGAGGTACTTTTATCATCGATCCAAATGGAGTGATTCGCCAAGCAACTGTTAACGACCTTCCCGTAGGACGTAACATTGATGAAGCTCTTCGTTTGATCAAAGCTTTCCAATTTGTTGAGAAACATGGCGAAGTTTGTCCTGCAAATTGGGATGAAGGAAAGAAAACTATGAAAGCTGATGTGACTGGATCTAAGGCTTATTTTTCTTCCGTGAATTAAAATTGTAAATGATGATTCTAATTTACCTTAGGGTCATCATTTCTAAAACATAAGGAAATATAGATGACTACAAGCACTTTGGAAATGAAAAATTTAGACGATCCATTCTATAAAGCAGAAGCTTTTCCGAAAGGCCTGACTAAAAAAGTAGTCGAGTCCATATCTCATATTAAAAACGAACCTTCTTGGCTAACAGAGTTTAGGTTAGAAGCCTTTAAGGTTTACGAAGAAAAACCTATGCCCACTTGGGGATTTATTCCTCAGTTTCATATCAACATTGATGACTATGTGCATTATGTTGGGACTAATCAAAAAAAGAAAAAGAATTGGGATGAAGTGGATCCTGAAATCCTGAGAAGTTTTGAAAAATTGGGCATTCCTGAACATGAACGTAAGTACCTTGCAGGTATCGAAACTATGAATGATTCAGAAACCATTTATGCGAATGTTAAAAAAGAACTTACTGATCTAGGTATTATATTCTGTGATATAGATTCTGCAATTAAAGATTATCCAGACATAGTTCGCCAATATTTGGGAACCGTAGTCACAATCGGTGATAATAAATTTTCAGCACTCAACTCATGCGTGTTTAGTGGTGGTTCCTTTGCCTATATTCCAAAAGGTGTAAAAACACCTATGCCACTTCAGGCTTACTTTAAAGTAACGGCTGCAAGCTCAGGACAATACGAAAGAACTCTGCTTATTGCCGATGAAGGTGCCCATTTGGAATACAGTGAAGGTTGCACTTCTGTCCAAGACAAAGGTACAAATTTCCATACAGCTGTGGTTGAACTCATAGCAAAAAAGAATTCAAAAATATTTTATACAACCATACAAAATTGGAAAAAAAATATGTACAATTGGACCGTCAAACGTGGTGTATGTGCCGAGAGAGCTCACATCACTTGGACAGATTGTAACATTGGTGCCAATACGATTAAATACCCTGGTATCATTCTAGAAGGTGATCATTCCACAGGAGATGTTTTGTCTCTTGCTTTCGCCGGCAATGGCCAAGTGCAAGATACTGGCGCTCGAATCATTCATGTAGGAAAAAACACTAGATCCAATGTACTGGCAAAAGGTGTCGCTCTTGATGGCGGAATCAATTCCTATCGTGGACTAGTAAAATTTGAACCATCTAGCAAAGGTTCATACAGTCACATCAAATGTGACGGGCTTATGATGGATAACAAATCTCAGTCTCATGCATATCCTTACAATGATGTTTCTGGCGAAGAAGGGACTTTAAATTACGAAGCGACAGTTTCTAAAATTGATGAAGACCAATTGTTCTATTTACAATCGCGCGGTTTAAGTGAAGACGATGCGAAATTACTCATTATTAATGGCTTCTGCGAAGGTGTCACCAAACATTTGGATGTCGAATATTCGGTGGAGATGACAAAACTAATTCGTATGATTTTGGAAGATGGGCACGTGATCGCGGAAAAATAAAATCGTCTTTTTTTCATTGATTTTGACTCAAGTGGTGCGGAAGATGAAAAGAACCACTTGGGAAGTATTTCATGAATCCATATGTATTTTTTTTATCTCTCACACTCTGTTTTTTCCTCATACAATGTGAGGAAATTGGCAGTAAAATGATAAAGGTTTTTGCTAAAAAGTATGAAACCGAAAATAAAGTTTTTACTTCAAAACCAATTTTTATCAATGCAGATGCGTCGAGAAATAAAATTAATATTTCTCTAAGCGAAGTGACTACCGCAAACGAACCGACTGACATTCAGTTCCCACCACATGATTCCCGTTATATGTTTGTATTAGAAAAAAAAGGAAATCTTTTTGTTTTCGATCGCACAGAAAAAGTCAAAAGAAATTTATTACAATTAAAAGTAGTTTCGGAAAGTGAACTTGGACTACTTGGGCTTGCCTTTCATCCAGATTATCCAAAAAATCCTTTAGTATATCTGAATTATACAAAAGATATCGAAGGAAAAGATACAACCATCATCTCCGAATGGAAAGTTTCCGACACAAATGATTTAGCCAAAATGAAAGTAGGGCAAGAAAGAGTATTACTACAAGTGACTCAACCTTATCCAAATCATAATGCAGGGCAATTAGCATTTGGTGCTGATAAATTACTATATATCGGATTTGGAGATGGGGGCCTTCGCGGTGATCCAAAAAATAATGCCCAAAATCCAAAAACCTATTTAGGGAGTATGTTACGAATAAATCCATTGCCCGATTTAAAAAATAACAAACCTTATACGATTCCGAGCAATAATCCCTTTGTAGGTAAAGAAGGTTTTTTGCCGGAGACTTTTGCATATGGATTAAGAAATCCATGGCGTTATTCTTTTTCGCCTGACGGACGTCTTGTGCTCGCAGATGTAGGGCAAGATAAATATGAAGAAATTGATATCATAGAGTCTGGAAAAAATTATGGCTGGAAACAAACGGAAGGATTTCATTGTTACGAAGACAATTGTAAACTAGAAAATTTTGACCCGCCAATCTATGAATATGGTAGAGAAGAAGGACAATCGATCACTGGTGGTTATGTTTATTTTGGAAATGAAATTCCAGAATTAAAAGGAAAATATGTTTTTGGTGACTTTATCTCGGGATCTATTTGGGCGATAGATTTACCTTCAACAAATTCAAGTAAGGTGAAAGATGTATATTCGCTAGGAAAATGGAACGTATTAATTCCTACATTTGGAAGAGATACCTTAGGTGATTTGTTTTTAGCCGACTATCAGTCTGGAAAAATTTTCAAATTTATCCCTCAGGCAAAATAGATTATCATGATCAAAAGATTTTTTCATTCTCTACCTTTCTATATAAAATTTCATTTATTCCTTGCCGCTTTCGGTATGTTGTCTTTGACCATTTATCGATTTGTTTTTTATCTGATGTATTCTTATCGAATACAAACTGCAGATATATTTACTGTTTCTAAAGCCTTTTTGTATGGAATACGATTTGATATATCAGTCATCAGCATTTTTATCGGAATGAGTCTTCTCTATTCCTGTATTCATTTTTTAAATGTCAAAAAAAGTTTTCGTGTTGTTTGGCGAATAGTTCCTGTCTTTCTATTGATCATTCTGATATTATTACTTGGGGCAGACTTAGTTTATTATGAGAATGGAAATAAACATTTAGGATATGAAGCGTTCGCGTATCTCGGATTCGAAATGTTACCCTTGGTCGGTTCTGCGTTTTCTCAAAATCCGATACTTTTTATCATCGGTGTTTTGGGTATTTCCTTACTCGTTTTTGGAATCTATAAAATACAAGCGAAGTTTCCTTACATTCACACACCATTTAACTATAAAATTGCGATCATTCAGTTTTTAATCATTTTGGTTTTACTTGTGCTAGGAATTCGAGGCGGGATACAAACGAGCCCCCTTCGTACGAGTGATGCCATTATTTCTAAAGAAACCATTGTTAACGATTTGATTTTAAATCCGGGGTTTACGGCGATTACCGATTTAAAAATGACAGAAGTCGATAAACGTCATTTTATGCCTCTGGAAAACTCGGTAAAAATTGTTCGAAATGCCATCAAATATCCAGGAGCGGAATTTGTATCTGAAACGTATCCACTCCTTCGTCGCACAACAAATATTACTAACAATCCACTGCCAAATATCGTAGTGATTGTGTTAGAAGGTTGGACTGGAAAATTTATAGATTTAATCGGAAATCCAAATGTGAAAGGAAAAGAAGTCACACCTTACTTCAATAAACTCATTCACAAAGGCACATTTTTTACTAATTTTTTTGCCAGTGGTGGACGTACGACTAATGGTTTAATGGCATTAATCGGTGGGATTCCTGATAGGCCAGGGCTAACTGCCGTTAGGACACCGCAAATTTTAAATCGATTTTCTGGAATGGGTTCCATAGCTAAAAAATTGGGATATGAAACTATTTTTGTGACTGGAACTGATCTCAGTTTTAATAATAAGGGCAGCATCATGTTCCATTGGGGTTTTGATAAACTGATTGGCAAAGTCCAATTAGAAAAGAACCCATCATATAAAACAGGGCCTTGGAGTTTTTGGGATGAAGCATCACTTGATGAATTAAATAACCAGTTAAAATCCAGAAGTGAAAGTAAATCACCCGTGATGGCAGTGATACACACTGGAACAACACATTACCCTTATGTAGTTCCTGATGACAAATATAGATTGTTTGATAAGACTACAGAAGATAGTGAATACTTAAATGTGTTGCACTATGCAGACTTTGCAGTCAATGAATATCTTGAGAAGGCCAAAAAAGAACCTTACTTTAATAATACGATATTTGTTTTTGTTTCTGATCATTCGCATCATAGATTTTTGAATTATTATGAAGATAGGAACGTACCACTTTTGTTATATGCTCCTTCTAAAATTAAGCCTGAGATTAGAACAGATATCACTTCACAATTGGATATTCTTCCTACAGTTATAGGATTTATGGAAAGGGAAGTTTATTTTAGTGGGATGGGTCGGGACCTTCGCAAAGTGAAAGGGGATTCGGCATATTTTGCTTATGGAAATATATTCGGATGGATTCAGGGAGAAATGTTATACTTTCAATCTGTGGCTGGTGGAATCGGTGAGACAAAAACTCTAAAAGCTCCCTTTATCGATACTAATATCTGTAAGGTTGATTTTTCTCAATGTGAAAATCACAGTGACCACACCAAAGCATTTTTAAATTTAAGTCAAGATTTGTTAAAGGCAAACAAGCTCTTTCCTTCTGAGAAAGAGCTGATTCAAATACAGAGTCAAAAAAAATAATATCAATCGTGATCGAGTGATAGGTCAAAGAAAGTTTTTCTTTTTAAAACAATCCAAAAAAGGGAAATTACGGAAAGAAGTATTAATGGAATTGTAAAGTATGTAATGAGCGGTATTTTAACAAAAAATAGAGCCGCGATAAACAATCCAGACAAAATTACGTTTCGCACAACCTCTGTTCGTCTAGACCATCGTTTCATTTCCATAATCCGATTGATGGATAATAAACTAAAGATAAGTAAAAATGCTACTATGGTAAGTGTCCATGCTTCCGTTAAGTCTAGTTTTGCGACTTTCCAAATGATAAGACCCACTGAAACCAAAACTAAAGACTGTAATACTACATAGACCATAACGCCCTTCGGGGGATTTGGGTTATATTTTTCCGTATAAGCTGGTTCCTTATACACGTCCGCTTGTGTTCGTAAATATTCTGGTTTCCAACCTGGTTCTTTAAATAAGATTTTTAAACGGTCAGAAAAACTACGTGCTGCTTTCAAATTTTTTAAAAGTTCTACATATACGTGAATATTAACTGTAATAGGATTAAATGTATTTACTGGTTTTGTTAAGCCGTAAAGTGGTTCTTCCGTTTCTTCCGCATAACTACCGAATATACGATCCCAAATGATAAAAATACCACCGTGGTTTTTGTCCAAGTATTTAATTTGTGTTCCGTGGTGGACTCTATGATTGGAAGGCGTCACCATAAATTCTTCCAAAAATCCAAGTTTACCCACAAAACGTGTATGAACTAAAAATTGGTAAACCTTCAAAATTCTATGGCTAAGAAAAAACATCTCCCAAGGAATTCCGATCATGGCCATGGGCAAAAAGTAAGCATATTCAAAAATTCTCTGAAATGCATTTCCCCGAAAAGCCACAGATAAATTCATCTCTTGCGTAGAATGATGGGTCACGTGACAGGCCCAAAGAAACGCAATCGTATGGGTATGTCTGTGAAACCAGTAATAGATAAAGTCAGCGAGTACTATCGAAAAAGTCCATGACAACAAAGGCCCTATGTGAATTTCAAATGGAGAAAAACTAACAGGACTTACAAGAGGGAATAAATTGATACCGAGGAGTGTGAGAGAAAAATTTGTCTCTAAAAAATGGTAACAATACAGGGCACCGACAAGAATTCCGACACCAGCCACAGCAAATATAACTCCATTACTCACATCCGCCAAAAAGACATTCAGTCGGTAATAATCTTTGCCTTTAAGGTAAGAGAAAAAAGCTTCGATGCCGATAAGGGCAATCATTACCCCAAAGGCGTATTCCATGAAAATATCGCTGTTCATATAAAAAGACCTCTATCTTCCCTGCTTTATAGACAAAAGAAGCAGCCCAAATCCGAATCAAAATCGGAAAAAAGTGAACTATGTTCCAAGAATTTTCCGAGGATTGCCTCTGTCAATGTCCATTTAAAAGAGTATTCCCAAGCTTTATTCTTGCATTAATTCCATAAACTTTGATGATTCTAAGCTTTGCAGTAGGAGTGAACCAAAGAAGGTGGTCTTATGAAAGAAGAACAACCAGTTTTAAAAGGCAAAACCTTAACTGAATTGACCGCTCTTTGCTCATCTCTTGGCATTCAATCCTATCGTGCCAAACAAATTTATTCTGGCATTTATAAATCCCGTTATACGTCAATAGACCAATTCACAACTCTCCCTAAAGAAATTAGAGAAGTTCTAAAACTAAAAACCATCCTACCGGAAATCAAATTGGGTAGAGAACTTATCTCCAAAGATGGCACTCGTAAGTTCACATTCGATGTGGAACCAGGCAAAGAGATTGAGACCGTTTGGATTCCTAGTGCTGACGGAGAAAGAAAAACGATCTGCATTTCCTCCCAAGTAGGTTGCACACTCAATTGTTCTTTTTGTGCTACGGGTCTTCTTGAATATAAAGGAAATCTCCACGCTTGGCAAATCTTAGATCAGATTTTACAAGTGGAACATATTGTCCAAGACCGAGCAACTAACATTGTTTTTATGGGCATGGGTGAACCCATGCACAATTATTTTTCTGTGATGAAGGCCGCTCATATCCTCCATGATAAAGAAGGATTGGGTCTTGGTGCGAAACGTATTACTATTTCTACAGCGGGTGTTGTGACAGGCATAACTCGGTTTATCGAAAATAAAGAACCATTCAATTTTGCTATTTCTCTGAATCATCCAAACCCAAATGCGCGTTCGTCGGTCATGGATATCAATAAAAAACATCCATTAGAAAAATTATTAGAAGTTGCAAGACGTTTTACTAAGGATCTAGATCGAATGATCACTTTTGAATATGTGATGATTCCTGATGTAAATATGGGAAAAGAAAATGCGGAAAGACTCGTTCGGATCGCAAAGTCAGTTAATAAATGTAAAATAAATGTGATTCCACTAAACACTGATTTTACGGGATGGAGAAGGCCCACGGAAGAAGAAGTAGGGGAGTTTGTTTCCTATTTGCGTGCGAAAGCGGGAGTACCCATCTTAAATAGACAGAGTCCAGGTCGAGATATAAACGGTGCATGTGGAATGTTAGCTTTGAAAGGTGTTAGAAATGAAGGAAGTAACAAGACTTAGTTTTTTAATTTTGATAGCCATTGGGACTTTCCAATGCCAAGATATCGTTGAACAAAAATGTAATCTCGCCTGTGATCAATTTGTTTCTTGTACAGAAAAAACTTTAAAGATAGATTTATCTGCAGAAGCAAAACGTTCCGGACATATCTCATGTATGGATGGCTGTACAACTCATAATAGCGATATTTTACAATGTTTTGACCAAGAACCGACATCCTGCCAAGGATTTGGAAATTGTGTATTACAAATTGGGACACTCGAATGATCACATTGGCACCAACAGAAAAATTATTTTATAGACTTCTTATCTTATTATCCACTCTCTCTCTGCTTTTTACTTTGCCTTTAGATGTCATTGACATTGACTCAAGCCAGTATGCAGAAATCGCCAGACAGATGTTTCACTCGGGTGATTTTTTTACACTCATTGATAATGGTAGAAGGTACTTAGATAAACCTATCTTTACGTTTTGGACGATTGCCACTTCCTTTAAACTTTTCGGAATGGGAAATATTGCCTTTCGTATCCCTGCTATATTACTTAGTTTTTTGTCTGCTTATTCCATATACCGCATTACTATACTTTTGTGGAAAAATGAAAGACAAGGTTATTTAGCCGCCATCATTTATCTGATCACTCCAGGATTTTATGCCATGGTCGTTGATCCAAAGATAGATGTGTATCTAGTATCTTATTTAGTTTTCACGCATCATTTTTATTATTTAGGAAAAAAAGAAAACCCTAACTATTATTATCTAATGTATTTGATGATGTCGATTGGTTTTGTCACAAAAGGGCCAATCAGTGTAGTGATTCCCGCGATTTCTATCGGTGGAGATATTTTGTTTCGTAGAGATTGGAAACTCCTTCTCTCTATGAAACTTTTTCCAGGGATATTCGTTCTCGCTTCTCTTCCTTTTGTTTGGTGTATTCTTTTATACAAAGGGTTCAATTCGTACGGACCCACTTTCTTTTTATGGATTCAGTCCTTTGGCCGTTTCTATAAAGAAATGTACAATGTAAAATTTGATCCTTTTTATTTTTATAAAAACTTCCTTTGGGCCTTTTTTAGTGGTGTATTGCCAATGATCATCTATATAGGATTTAGATCTTATAAGTATGTAAAGAGTCTTGGATGGAAGGAAATCTTAAGAAAGATCAAAAGAAATGAATACTTTGCTTATGATTTTGTGATCCCATTTTGGGTATTTTTGTTCCTATTTTTAATCTCTTTTTCAAGATACCCTCTCCCACAATACATCTATTGGATTCTACCCGCGGCGGCTTTGTATTTTGGAAAAATTGCTGAGGAAAGTTTATTCACATCCACAACAAAACGAATTCGGCCTTCCTTTATGGTAGCGGGTCTTGTTTATTTTGTTGGGTATTGTCTATTGCCACTCTTTGTCGCAGATGTCGGCATTATCTATTATCTATTCTTTTTTGTAGGACTTGTTTTTGTATTTTTACTCGCCCAAGTCATACCACTTGAATTTCTTCTCACCGTTACGGGTGCGGCTTTATTTTATGGAGCCATTAGTTTAAATTATTATCCACTTTTGACAAGTTTTCAACCCGCACATGAAATGGGGGAAAAAATAAAAGAATTGGAACCAAATGAACCAGTGCTTTATACCTATCGTTTGTCCAATTCGAAACGATCCTATGCATTTTATTCTGATAGAAACTTTCGCAATATCTATGATACCGAAAAATTAAAATCTCTTTGGGCCGATCACCCCAAAAGACTATTGGTGGTTCCAACAGAATACCTTGGTCAATTGAAGGATGCGGCGGGCAATGGGTATGAAATCGAAGTAGTTATGGAGAAAGATTCATATAAGATTGCCACTCCAACGATCGCTTTTTTAAAAAAAGAGACAAGACCCTTAGTTACCAAGAAAATTTCCCTGATTTGGCTTAAAAAGGTTCAGGGAAAAAACGAAATCATACGAAGTAATAACTAGGCTAATTGTGTAAGTCTGGTTTTTAGGGCCCTTAGATGTCTCATCAGGGCCATTTTTTTTAACCAATACATTAGTTTATTATAATTTACTTATTCTGTTTGAAATGGCTCCCTCAATTTTTAGTTGAGAATGAGTATCAATTGAAATTCCTATCTACGAATTTATACTTATGTCACGTCTTATGTTTTTTCTTACGAGAAAACTCATACATACTTGCTTTTTTTGGGATTTTATCCTTTCTTGTCAGAAGACAGTGAAAACGGGTTCAGGAATTTAACGAATGAACATAAAAATACTTAAGATCTCTGTGCCTATCGTTGCAGTTGCAGCCTTAGCATATTTGATTTTTTCACCCAGCCGTTATGTGGGCTACTCACCAGATCAGCCCATCCCATTTAACCATAAGATTCATGCAGGCGACAATAAGATCGATTGTAAGTATTGCCATACAACGGTGGAAACATCGGCACATGCTTCGATTCCGCCATCTTCAACTTGTATGAATTGTCATAGTAAGGTGGCAAACGTAGCTGGCAACCAAGAGCATGTTAAATGGTTACAACAACAGTTCGAAACTAAGACCCCTGTCCCTTGGGTAAAAGTTCACGATCAACCAGATTTTGTTTTCTTTAATCATTCGCGTCACGTTCAAAGAGGCGTCGATTGTTCCCAGTGTCATGGAAACATGGCAGAGATGGTAAAAGTTAAACAGTCCAAGTCGTTAAACATGGGTTTCTGTGTGGATTGCCACCGGGAAAACAACGCCCCTAACGATTGTTCGACTTGTCACAGGTAATCAGAGGACTCTAAATTATATGATGAAAGACGACAACTTCCAAAAAGAAAAAAAAGCCCACTGGCAATCTTACGAATTGCGTGGTACTTCAAGAGAAGACCAGCTAACAAAACAAGAATTTTATACTTCACCAGATCCTTTGATTGCTAAAATCAAAAAAGGTGATTTTGACCGCAAATCCTTCCTTAAGTTTATGGGAGCATCTGCTGTCATGACGACGATAGGTTGTATTCCAAAACCTGCGGAAAAAATTCTCCCATATGTTAATTTAACTTTCAAGAACGAAAACGACGAAACAGAACAATACGATTTCGTAAAACACGGACATTCTTATCACTATGCATCTGTTTGCGGTGGTTGTTCTGTGGGTTGTGGGGTTGTTGTTAAGGCTCGTGATGGTCGTCCTCTTAAATTAGAAGGAAATCCAAATCACCCTCTATCTCAAGGTGCACTTTGTGCTTCTGGCCAAGCATCGATTTTTGATTTGTATGATTCTGATCGTGCAAAAGAACCTCAGCAAATTATTGAGGGTCAACCAAAAGCTAGTGATTGGTTTGTTTTAGATAAAGATGTAAAAGAAAAGTTACAAGCAAACAAAGGCAAGACGGTCGTTGTGACCAAGCCGCTTAGTTCCCCTTCATCTAAAGAATTGGTAAATGAATTTTTAAAATCTGTAGGAGGAGGGCGTCATTTAGAAATCGCTTTCGCTTCCTCAGATGATTCTGTATCCATTGCACAAGAAAGATCTTACGGTAAAGCGGTTCTTCCAAATTACCATTTTGATAAAGCAAAAGTAATTCTATCTATTGATAGCGATTTCCTAACAAATGTTACTTATCATTCTGATTTTTCAAAACGTAGAAATCTAACTGGTAAATCATCTGCCGTGAACACTTTCATCGCAGCGGAAACTCATCCTTCAATGACGGGTTCAAATGCGGATCAGAGAATTCCTCTAAGACCTGGTGACCAAAGAAAATTCGCTCTCATTTTAGCGAAGGCTCTAAGTGAGCTCGGTGTTGGTGGAAGTGTTGGCGTTTCTGGAATTGATATAGATAAAACTGCCTCAGAGTTAGGAATTTCCAAAGATGTGATCCTTCGGTCGGCAAAGGCTCTTGCTTCTGCGAAAGGTGAATCTCTTGTGATCGCTTCTGGTTCCAATACAGAAACAGAAGATGCAATCGACTTACAAATTGCCGTGAATATGCTCAATAGCATGCTCGGTAACGATGGTAAGACGATCGATGCCACAAATGCTTTAAAAGAAGGACGAACAGATTATAACACAAACATAACATCTCTTGCTAAATCTTTAAAAGACAGAAGCATTGGAGTTCTTGTTCTTTATGGTGTGAATCCAGTCTATGAAGCACCAAACGGTGATGAGTGGAAAAAACTTCTTCATGAAGCCGCTCAAGTAGTTACAGTTTCTGACAGAACAGACGAAACAGCCCTTGCTTCTAATTGGCTCGCTCCTCTTTCCCATTTCCTCGAGTCTTGGGGAGATTCAGAAGCTGTTTCAGGTATTGCTAGTATCCAACAACCAACCATTCGACCTTTGTTTAGCTCAAGAGCTTTCGAAGATTCTTTAATTGCTTGGGCTGGTGGTAGTTTAGCAGGTGCTAAATCGTATTACGATTACCTAAAAGCAAAATATTCTAAAAAGACAAATTGGGATGATCTACTTCGAAGTGGTGTCCTAGTTTCTTCCAATATCAAGTCAGATAAGAGTGCACGTAGTTTCAAAGGAAACATCGCACCGCTTTCGGCTTCCAAATCAGGACTTTCACTTACGCTTTACACAAACGTAGGTTTGGCGAATGGAGAAAGAGCCAATAACTCACAACTCCAAGAATTACCAGACCCAGTTTCTAAAGTAACATGGGACAATTACCTTGCGATTAGCCCACAATACTCTCGTTCTGCGGGAATCAAACTAAATGATGTTGTCACGATTAAAGTTGGCAACCAATCATTTGATTTGCCAGCTCTCGTCCAACCAGGCCTTCATCCCGAAGCAGTGGGCATTGCCCTAGGTTATGGACGCACTGCAGTTGGTGGAGTCGGAAACGGGGTAGGTAAAAACGCAAACATTCTTGCGGCTGAAGTGAATGGTAGATTCGTTTATTCGGGTCTTCCTATTTCCATAGTTCCGACTGGTAAAAAATACAAATTAGCTACCACACAAGACCACCATATGATGACACCTGGTGTGATGATGGGCAAAGAGTGGAAAGAAAGACCTCTCATTATTTCAGCTAAATTGCAAGAATACGCGAAAAATCCAAGTGCCAATATTCCTGAGCCAGAGATCCCAAAAATCCTAGTCGATGGAAAATTACAAAGAGCACAAGGTGCGAATGCACCCGCAGGCGAACCTGGAAGCCAATTCGCATACCCTGGTCACAAATGGGGAATGGCTGTTGATTTAACTCAGTGTTCAGGCTGTGGATCTTGTGTTGTTGCTTGTAACATTGAAAACAACGTTCCTATGGTAGGGCGTGATGAAGTGAGAATGGGTCGCGAGATGCATTGGTTAAGGATTGACCGCTATTATATCGGTGATCCAGAAAAACCAGAATCTTTGGAAATTGCGCACCAACCTCTTATGTGCCAACATTGTGATAATGCTCCTTGTGAAACCGTTTGCCCTGTTGCGGCAACCATTCACAGCACGGAAGGAACCAATGATATGGTCTACAACCGTTGTGTGGGAACTCGTTATTGTTCAAACAACTGTCCTTACAAAGTGAGAAGATTTAACTGGCTCGAACATTGGAATGAACACAACTTACTCGGTGAAAGCACTTATACATTTAAGGCGACTCCTCCGCGTAACCTTGGTTTGAATCCAGATGTGACTGTAAGATCTCGTGGGGTTATGGAAAAATGTAACTTCTGTGCTTCTCGTGTGGCTGAAAAGAAAATCCAAGCTAAGAATGCAGGACGCAAATTAAAGGATGGGGAAGTTGTGTCGGCATGCCAACAAACTTGTCCATCTGGTGCCATAGTTTTCGGAGATGTGAACGACCCAGAATCAAAAGTTGCTAAACTTCTCAAAGATCCAAGATCATACAAACTCTTGGAATACCTCAACATCGGACCTGCAGTTAGTTACTTAACTCGGGTAAGAAACAACGTTTAAATAGGGAGAAAGCTTATATGTCATTAGCACAAGCAGTACGTGATAAACTAGACATTCCCGACCTGGTAACAGGTGGGAAAAATCTAAAAGATATCACTGTCGATATCGCGAAACCAAATGAGGACTTTCCCACAAAACTTTGGTGGAATACCTTTTCTCTCGTACTTACGATCACACTCATTGACGTTGCGATCATAGGATATTTATTTTATGAGGGTCTTTATATCCTAGGGATCAACAATCCTGTGGGTTGGGGATTCTTCGTTGTTAACTTCGTCTTCTGGATTGGTATCGGACACGCGGGAACCTTGATTTCTGCGGTTCTATTTCTTTTCCGACAAGGTTGGAGAACTGGTATCAATAGAGCTGCGGAAGCCATGACAATCTTTGCCGTGTTAGTTGCCGCATCAAACCTTATCCTTCACGTAGGACGACCATGGCTTGGGTTTTGGTTATTCCCTTATCCAAACGAAAGAGGCCCATTATGGGTGAACTTCCGTTCGCCGCTTATTTGGGATACTTTTGCCGTTTCCACATACCTTTCCATCTCTATGGTATTCTGGTATTTAGGTTTGATTCCTGACTTAGCAACATTACGTGACCGTGCGACAGAAACTTGGAGAAAAAATCTCTATAATGTTCTTTCATTTGGTTGGGTGGGATCTGCAAGGTCTTGGTCACATTTAGAAATCGTGGCGATGATATTGGCCGCTCTTTCTACACCACTCGTTCTTTCCGTTCATACGATCGTATCTTTCGACTTTGCTGTTTCCATACTACCTGGTTGGCATACAACGATTTTCCCACCTTACTTCGTAGCAGGTGCGATTTTCTCTGGTTTTGCGATGGTAGTGACTCTTATGGTGATTGCTCGGGAAGTATTTAACCTCCAAAACTATATCACCATGAAACACTTGGACAACATGAACAAAATCATGATGACTACGGGTCTTATTGTGGGCTTGGCGTATGGAACAGAATTCTTTATCGCATGGTATTCGGGCAATGAGTATGAAGGTTTTGCTTTCGTGAATAGAGCCTTTGGACCATATGGTTGGGCTTATTTTATCATGATCTCATGTAACGTATTGTCTCCACAAGTGTTCTGGTTTAGAAAACTTCGTTATAATATTCCGGTTATGTTTGTCGCATCCCTTGTCGTGAACGTGGGTATGTGGTTTGAACGTTTCGTGATTATGATGACATTGAACCGAGACTTTTTACCATCCAGTTGGGCAATGTATACACCTTCCCTTTTTGACTACGCAATGTTAATCGGAACATTTGGAATCTTTTTCACACTATTCCTTTTATGGTGCCGTATCATGCCAATGATCGCTATTGCCGAAGTGAAAACAGTTATGCCAGCGAAAGAAGGAGCACATCACTAATATGTATCTTCCTAAATCAGAACAATTTCATAAATACAATGAAGCGGATGAGGGAGTTTTTGGGGTTTTCGAAACTCCGGAAGCTATCATTCATGCTGCCGAAAAAACAAAAGAAAAGAATTACGAAGGATTTGATTGTTTGCTTCCCTATCCCGTTCACGGAATCGATGAAGCGATGGGTACACCAAGATCAGGCCTTCCATGGGTGACTTTCTTTGCTGGGCTATTTGGGCTTTTGATTGGAACTTCATTTCAATACCTAACACACGCATACGATTGGCCAATGAATATCGCTGGTAAGTCGTTAAATGCTTGGTTTGCGTATGTTCCGATCATTTTTGAAATCACAGTTTTTAGCGCGGGTATTTATACCGTGGTCGCTCTCGCTTACCTTTGCGGAATTCCAAAGGCAACTCGTAGAATTCTACATAAAGATTTTACATCTCACCGGTTTGGACTTTGGATTCCAAAATCTGCCAAAGGTTATAATGAATCAGAAGTAGTTTCTTTTATCAAAGGCCTTGGTGGACAGGAAGTAACTGTTGTTAAGTCGGAGAAACAAGTATGAAACAACTTTCTTTACATTTTCTTTTTGCACTGGTGCTTTTAAATGTCGTCAACTGTGACTACAAAACACCAGTATGGGAATACTTTCCGAATATGTATGACTCTCCTGCACGGGAAGCGCAAGAAGCGGACAGTTTTTCTAAAAATGGTGCCGCGAATCGCATTCCCCCAAAAGGTGCGATCCCGATTGGATACACTCCTTACCCTTACACAGAAGTTTTAACTCAGGATTCTTTACCTGGGGCTGATAAAGGATTAAAAAACCCTATCACGAAAGTTTCGCTCGGTGATTTGATGATTGGTGAAAAGAGATACCAAACGTATTGCACACCTTGTCATGGGGTTCGAGCAGCTGGTAATGGATCTGTTGTTGGTCCAGCACCACGATTTGCACAAAGTCCTCCTGCTTTAGTTGGGCAATTCGCAAATAGCAAATCTTATACAGACGGACAGATTTATCACATCATTACTATGGGGCGAGGTGGTATGGGAAGTTACGCCTACCAAATCGAACCAGAAGATCGTTGGAGAGTTGTTGCCTACATTCGTAAGTTGCAAGAATTCGAAGCGAAAAACCAAAAAAATAGCCAGGCTAACTAGGAAATACTATGAGTGCGACCAAAGCAGCAAAGTTAGATCAAAATCTTCTCCAATTCAAATTACCAGCTGGTCTGCGTAATGTGCTAATTGCACTAATCGGTGTTGGAGTGGTAAGTTTAATTATATCCTTTTTAGGATTTGGGCATGAAACCTCACGTCATATGGATGAGTCTGGACATTTTCACCATACTAATTTAGGTTTCCACGTTCTTCTCGTGGCATCTTATTTTGTATTGGGACTTGCCATCACCGGAATTTTTTTCACGGCTATTCAGCACATAACTGGAGCTCAGTGGTCTGTCACAGTGAGAAGGCTTTTTGAGACTTATGGACTTTTTACACCGGTGATCGCAATTTTACTCATTGGTGTATTTTATGGAATGCATGACCTTTACGAATGGGCGGATGCAACTGTCAGAGAAAACGATCATTTGATTCATCACAAAAGTGGTTATTTAAATCCAACTTTCTTTGTGGGTAGAACGATTGCCTTTCTCGTGATTTGGTCAGTGTTTGCATATATCTTTCATTCCAAGTCAGTATCGCAAGACAAAGATAAAGAGGTGGGCACCACAAAAACTCTCGCAAAGATCGCGGGTGGTTTTATCCTTTTCTTTGCTTTATCTTGGAGTTTTTCTTCTTTTGACCTTCTCATGTCTCTATCACCACATTGGTTTTCGACTATGTTTGGTGTTTATTCCTTTGCGGGTGCATTTCAGACAAGTTTAGCTTCTTATCTATTAGTTATTTTCTTATTAAAAAAATACGGATTTTACGGCGAAGTTGTGAATGATAATCATATTCACGATATCGCAAAATTCTTGTTAGGGATTACAACTTTTTGGGCTTATGTAGGTTTTTCTCAGTTCATGCTGATTTGGTATGCCAATATCCCAGAAGAAACTTTTTTCTATGAGATGAGAATGACTGGTGGGTGGGGTTATACAACACTTGCACTTCCATTTATCAAATTTGTAATTCCATTCTTGTTACTTCTAAACCGCCCCAATAAACGAAATATTGGATTTTTATGGAAACTATCTCTTTGGATATTCTTCGTACAATTTTTCGAATTATTTTGGTTAGTTTTTCCGGCAAGTTTCGAACATTTTTCTTTCCTTCACTTTGCCTTAGCATTAGGCGGGACTTTGGGGACGATTGGTCTATTTGGACTTTTCCTATTCAAGAAGTTAGAAAAACATAGCCTTGTTCCAGTAGGCGATCCGAGGTTAGACGAATGTCTAAACCATCACCAATAGGTAATTAAGATGAAAAATTCAATTCTAATTTTAACAATTTCTGCTTTTGGTTTTATTGGTTGTTCAAAAAAAGCTGAGGTCACTTGGCATAAACTTTGTGATGCCAAAACAAACAAAGCATCTCTTGATTTTACAGTTCCGCTCTATACAGAACCAAATGCCAAATCACAAGTGTTAGAGTTTGTTCCTGTTGGTACGGTTGTTATGGTTTTTGAAAATAGAAACCACAACGTATGGAGTCCAAGAAACTTCCTTCGCGTACAAACTGCGAAGGGTGAGGGATATATGAGTCCACAGTGCCTTGTAGTAAATCAAGATCCTGAAAATAGTGTTTGGCGTTATTCCAAAAATTTGGTTAAGGAATATAAATATTTCTATGATCCAAATGATAAAGAACATTATCCAAAAGGTTATGAGTATGGATCATTGAAGGGGCTACCTAAGGATAAAATTCATCTATCTGAATTAACAAAAGGAATGGTCGAAGAGACTTATATCCATAAAGCTCCACTCCAACCAAACTAAAAACTAGTTCTGTCTTAAAAAAGACAGTTTGTTTCAATGAGAAAGGATCCAAGGCATTAGACCTTTGGATCCTTTTTTTATCCTTTGACAAATTGAATTCTTGAAAGTAATATCTTCATCATGGGCCAAAAGAGAACAATCGCAACATCTGCATCTGAAGAAAGACTTGAAAAATTATTAGAAGAAAGAATCATCACAGGTTCGAACCAAGAAGTGATCGATAAAAGAATCTGGGATTTGTTTGGTGAAACTTGGTGTGTGATGTTTACTGACCTTTCTGGTTTTTCTAGAGGCGTTGCCAAGTTTGGTATCATTCATTTTTTACAAACGATTTATGAATCACAACGTATTTTAATTCCGGTAGTCGATGAATACGATGGGATTTTAATGAAAGATGAAGGTGATAGTTTTATGGTCTTATTCAGAAACACAAATAAGGCTATCAATTGTGCAATTCATATGCAAAAAGCATGTCGTCGATATAATGAAGGAAAACAAGCAGAAGAACAAATCCTTTTATGTGTCGGTCTTGGTTATGGAAAAATTTTAAAAATTGGAGATAGTGATGTTTTTGGCTCTGAAGTAAATGCAGCATCTAAGTTAGGTGAGGATACGGCAAAGGCATGGGAAATTCTTGTGACGCAAGCTGTTAAAGATAATGCAGAAAATACGACAGAATTTGATTTTACAGAAATTGAAGATATTCCGCCTGGTAGCGACGGTGCCTATAAATTGGTATATACCTTAGATGATTCTAAATGGGTTGTAATGTAATTCAAAGGATTTAATTATAAAACGCTTTAATGGATTCTTTGTTTGGTGTATTTATTGTCTAATCATTCCATAAATTCATAAATGGATCGGATATCTCCCATTTTTTCAACAGTGTTATATAGTTTTTGGTATAGATGATTTTGGCATAGAGTTCCTGAGTCACCGATAATAATTAAGTGATATTTAGCTCGTGTTAGAGCTACATTCAATCTTTTGAAATCCGATAAAAATCCTATTTCTCCCGTTTCATTAGATCTCACAAGACTGATTAGAATAATTTCTGATTCTCTTCCTTGAAAGGAATCAATCGTTTGTACATTTAAATTCTCTATATTTTTATCACGTAGTGCCTCAACTTGGCCTCTGTATGGCGAAAGTATGTTTGTAAACCTTTTTGATAAACCTAATTCGAAGAGTCTTTCTATAAGGGAAATTTCAATCTCGTTTCGATAACTCATTTCTTCTGAGCCAGAAATTTCCATGGTATCACTTCCAGCAGTATCAAACCAAATAAGACCGCAGTCAGATCCGAATAAATTATCAAAGCCAAACTCTTCTTTTTGTAATTTTGATTCTTTGATTAAATTTGGTGTTTCAATTTTTCCCTCGTAAAAATTTTCATTGGGGAAATTTAAAATTTCAGGTTTCATTCTAAATTGTTTGTTTAAAAAAATGATGCGAGATCCATCGTCGTTTAAAATTCCTTTTTCTAAGAAACTAAGCATAGTTTTGTGATCAGGATGTGAGTAAGAAGGGGGTAATTGTTTGGGATCTCCCAAAAAAAATACTTTCTCTCCGGCAAGCACACCCATATAACAGGCAACATCTAGACCTTGCGTAGCTTCATCAATAAAAACATATTTGAATCTTCTCCCTTTCTTTAATTCGTTTGCGTAGCCAGAGAAAGTAGATACAAGTAAATCACATTGATCTATCAAATTCGTTCGAATATTTGATTCAAGTCCTCGAATGATTTTTAATAAGTCTTTAGCTTCGCGACGTAAGTTTTTTCGTTCTTCACGTTCTTCTTTACCGAAACTACGTTTCCAGGTGTTAGCTTTTTTTTGAATTCCTTTTAATTCAGAATGCCATGTTTGAATTTGTTTTTGTTCGGGGCTTTCTGAAATTAAATGGTCAATATGATAATTTAATACATTATCTTTTATCTTAGTAGAATTGCCAAGACGGATGACATTTAATTTTTTTGAAATAGCTAGCTCGACTATATAGTCACAGGCAAAGTTAGTCGGACATAAAACCAAAACACTCGTTTTTTGAGTTCGAAGTTCTTCTATGATTTGAATGAGTAAAGTTGTCTTTCCAGTTCCGGGTGGACCAAAAACGAAACCATAATCATTTAATTGAAGTAAGGAATCTTTTGGTGAAACCTCTGATTTCATTTTTGGTGGAGTTGTTTTTTCAGAAGAATTGTATCCTAATATCCATGCTAATTTTTGGTAAGCATCATTATCCTTTTGGTTTTCCAATCTGTTGATCACATCAAAATACATTTCGTAAGTTGATTCTTGAAACCATTCTTTGATAACATAAGTCTCGCTTTCTAATTCATAATCTCCACGGATTTGGATGTTTATTTCTTTTTCATTCCAAGTATAAACATTCCCAAAAATTTTATCTAAATCAGATTCAATTAAAACAGGACTACCTCGTCTGATCCATTTTTGATTTTTGATTGGTGTTTGGTGCCTAAATAAAAGTCTCCATGTATTTCCCGCTAAGAATCTTGAATCTTCTAAAACACAAGATTTTAGTATATTATTATTATCTTTATTATCTTCAAATTCCTTTCTTTCAAAGTCGCGCTCCTTGTTTAAAATTTCTTTTTGAAAATTTATTTCTTCGCGTAGATTGTTAAAATGTTGCATTATGGTTCTTCCCATTCTATATTTTCAAGTGTTGTAAAAAAACCATTGCGAAGGAGGGGTGCAAAATCAGTCATTTCGGTGCCATTTAATTGAAGCGAGTCTTCATAAGAGTAGGCTTGGATGAGTAATTGTGCCGCTTCATCGAGAAGGCCTAATCTGCATTTAGCACGAGACTGAATGATTAATACTTCAGGATCAATTTCTCCAATGTATTCTATAAAGGCTTCGATACTTTTTAAAGCATTCTCTGGATCTTCCAATTCTAAATAACATAGTGATAATAATTCATAATTTAGAAATTCTGATTCATCACCCATCTTTAATGCTTTGCGAAGGCAGGCTAATGCTGAATTATAATCTCCCCTGGAATAAAATAAGGATCCGAGTTCAGACCAAATATCTTTTCTTCCGATTCCTTTACTCTTTGTTAGGTTTTCTTGAGCTAATGCAATTTTTAAAACTTCAATGGACTCTTCTGACCTGTCCATATCTTTCAAGAGGGACGCGAGTAGAAGATAATATTCCAGAAAACTTGGATATAAAGAGATCCCTTTTTTTAAAATTAACTTTGCAGATTTGAATTTTCGGAGTTTGATTTGGTACTTAGAATAAAGTACATAACTGAGAGGATGATCCGAAAAATTGTCCAAAAGGTATTGGAAATGAAATTCGGTTTCCTTAGGATTGCCCACTGAATATTGGCACCATGCCATTTTTGCTCTAATTTTAATTTTGGAACTGAGATCAGTTGTGTAATATTCGGATTCAAAGTATAAATTAAATGCCTTCGTAAATTCCTTTTCCATTTCACAAGCTGTCGCTTTTCGTATGATAGAGAAAAAGGAGTTCATTTTATTTATTTTTCACTCAACTTAATTCAAAAATTGGCGAAGATAAGACTAGGGTTTATAGAATCCAAAAGGAGTAAGATCATGGTCACTATCGGTTCCAACCTTCAGTCTATTGTTAATTTACCCAAAGAAATATTCCAAGCCAATACTAATTTGAGCGAAAAACTAATGAAAATGGCTGTGGAAGAAAAAGTCGGGGAAATATCTTCACCACAGCGACTACTCGACGTTTATTGTTAGTTAAGCTTTTCTAGTTTCAGGATTAAAGAGAGGTTTTTTTCTCTCTTTAAATCCTTGGATGGCTGATCTAAAATCTTTAGTATCAAGCATACTCGCATTCCATACTGCCACATAATTTAGGGTATCCGCTAGCGATTTCCCATCACCATAGTTTAATACTTGTTTTACGCCACGGATAACTATCGTTGGGTTTTCTGCAATTTCATGTGCCACTTTTAATCCTTCCGCGAGTAGGGTTTCATCATTTGGTAAAATTTTTGAAATGAGTCCCATTCTTAAGGCTTCATTAGCATCTATATCTTTTCCAGTTAATGCAAGTTCTCTAGTATTTCCTTGCCCAATGATAGCAGGTAATCTTTGTAACGAACCCATATCTGCGACAATGCCGACCTTTGCTTCTCGTAATGAAAAACTAGCGTCAGAACTCGCATAACGAATATCACAGGCGGAAATTAAATCAAGTCCACCGCCTATACAATGTTTTTGGATCAGGGCAATAGATGGTTTTTTTGAATCATAAACAGCATTGATTCCTTTCTGCATAAGCAGAACTAGTTCATATAGTTTTTCTCTACCGTCACCTAATTCACCTTGAACGACGTCTTTAAATTCGGCAAAAAAATCCTCTAGATCAAGTCCCGTAGAAAAAGATTTTCCTTTGGCTGCAATGATAAATGCATGAACGGTCGGTTCTTGATTGATTTCGTTTATAACAAAAGGGAGATCTCGCCAAAAAGACCAATCCATAGCATTTCTTTTTTCTGGACGATTTAAGTATATGATGGCTACGTTTTTGTCCTGCTTAATTTCAAAAAAAGGATATGATTTCATTTGATTACTGCCTCTTTTTGCCAAAGTTTCCCTTTGTAGAATAAAATAACACCTGCTAGAATCAGTGCTAGGGAAATATATTGTGACTGAGAAAATCCATGCCAATAGTATCCAGTAAGAAACGTAGGATTGCCACTCGCATCTGGTATATTTACCATTTGTGGTGGATCTATAAATGGAAATACCGCCTTATTCACTCGTAAAAATTCTATGATCAGCCGGGCAAATCCATGTATGATAAAAAATTGGGCAGCAAGACTCCATTTTTTGAAATTTTGGAATCTCGCATAATATTGAAAGTATGCAAAATAACCAAATGCCATGATGGATTCCATTACCGGTGTATTCCAAACGGGAACACCCGATGGATGAGCCCCATGAAAATTAAATACAAAAAATGGAATTTGTGCATCTGTCGCAAAGCCATAACAACCGTCACCACTTACAAAACAGCCTAATCTTCCGATCGCATAACCTATGCTCATGGAAGGAGCTATGGCATCTAGATAACTACCAGTATCTAATTTAAAATAACGAAAGTAGAGTGAGATAAACAATAATCCAAATAATAATCCACCAAAGAATACGAGTCCCCCGCCACTAAAAAGGGAAGACCATAAACCAGGATGACCTGGAAATCCATCGAAATGGGTGAGTGGGTAAAGATACTTACCTTCATAACCTGGAACATCGATAAAGACTTGGTCCCAAATTTCGAAGACAAAAAAAATCTTCGCACCGATGAGTGTGCCTAGAATTCCGAGAAAGATCAACCAATCGGAATGTTTTGGTTCGAGTTTTCTTCGTTCTAATTCTTTAGGGAGAATGTACGAGCCCACGAGAAAGGCTAACATCATTAAGAGACTAAAAGTAGATAAGCCTTCCCATCCGAAGGGGTTTGGTATTGGAATCCGATCAAGCATAAGAATACGCTAAAATCCTAGGTTAGGGAGGAAAGGAGAATTTCATGGGAGTTTCGCTTCGGACAAGATAGGCTCTAGAGAAAAAACGATCTGGGAGATAAAAAATGCTTGTAGTTTAGTATCTGATAGTTTAATATTGAACTATCTGATACTAAAGGATTCAATATGTTAGAAAACCTTCTTTCCACAACGGATAGCGTTCTACCGCTGATTTTACGTCTTACCCTCGGAATCGTGATTTTTCCTCACGGAATGCAGAAACTGTTCGGTTGGTTTGGGGGATTTGGATTCAAAGGGACCTACGGATACTTTACGAAACAAGCAGGACTTCCAGGAATCATCGCATTTCTTGTGATCATTGGAGAATCTTTTGGATCTGTTGCATTGATCCTAGGACTTCTCACAAAATTTTCTGCCATTTCAATCGGAATTATTATGTTAGGTGCTACACTCATGGTTCATAAACCTCATGGTTTCTTTATCAATTGGATGGGAGCGCAAAAAGGGGAAGGGATGGAATTTCACTTTCTTGCCATAGGATTGTCAATTGCACTTTGTGTATCTGGTGGTGGTGCTTATTCTATTGATTCATTTCTATTAACTTTGTTATAAAATAATCGTTAGGTGATGGGGTCTGAATAAATTAATCAAACCTCATCATTGGAAATTGAATTGACTCTTTAGAATTTTTAATTTCTTCTTTTTAGAAATGCGGATCTTTAGAATACTTTTATTTTTTATCACGTTTCTTCTTCCGCTTCTATCCATCAATGCTGAAGTCAAAATCGACTTAACAAAAAATTGTGAGTCTGAAGAATGCAAACCTAGGATTTGGTTTCTCAATCACTCATTCTCTGAAAGTTTTTTAAGTCAAAGTTTTAAGCCTGATGCAAATTGGAAGATCGCAGATTCATTCCCAATATGGCTGAACCAATATTTTCCCTCAGACAAAAGTATAGAACATTATAGTTTGTATTCAGAAGTTAAACTGCCTGCGGAACTTTTACAAGGAGAGAGGACTTTAGGAATTCGATTTGGAGAAATTGGTGAAGTATTTTCTGTTTATGTAAATGGAAATAAAATTTTAGAAGAAGGAGAAGTGAAAGGTGATGGGTTTATAAAAAGAAGGACTGTTCGTGGAGTTGTTTATCCACTTCCAAAAAGTTTACTTAAATCTTCAGAAAATCAAATCCTAATTCATATCATTGGCGATCCAAGATACAACCATACAGGGCTATACATTACAAGAGGCTATACAATCGGATATTATGATTCTCTAAAGTATGAAGTTCAAGACAGAATTTCACTAGCTCTTATTTTGGTTTATATTGTCGTAGGATTTTATCATTTGTTTTTATATTTGAAACGGAGAAAAGAAAAATATAATCTATTTTTTGGGATCTTTTCTGCTGGAGCCGGAATTTATTTTTTCACTCGTTCAAATGAAATTTTTGAATTAGGGATAGATTCAGAAATCACACAAAAACTGGAGTTAGTTGTTCTTTATTTGTTTTTTTCCTCCTTTTTTCAATTTTTTTCCTATTTTTATTTTAATAAAATCAGTAAATTCCAAAGGTATTTATCTTATTTTCATATTTTCATTGCTGTTCTGACAATCATTTCTCCGTTATATTTCTGTGAGGTGATATTACGATTATGGCAAGGTGTGGCCTTCTTACTCGCACTGCCATCGATTATATTTTCATTGATTCTTGGGGTTCGGTTTAAAGCAAATTATTCTAGAAATTTATTATTTGGCACGATTATCATGATTTTTTCAGCAGTCTTTGATATCTTGGATTCTTTAGTTTTTAATATGGGCATTGCCTTTTCTAAATATGCTTTTTTTATTTATATCATGGGCATAGCCACTGTACTTGCAGATAAGTTCAGTGAAATCCATCGCCAAACAGAGTTTTTAAATGTTACATTAGAAAGAAAAGTAAAGGAGCGTACGCAAGCTCTTTCTCAAAGTTTGGAAAGTGTGAAGGAATTAAAAAGCCAACAAGACGGTGATTATTTTTTGACGTCGCTTTTATTAAAACCACTCGGTTCAAATTTATACCGAAGTAAAAATGTTAATGTACAATTTTATTTACAACAAAAGAAAAAATTCCAATTCAAACAATGGAATTCCGAAATCGGTGGTGACCTTTGTGTCACAAACACTCTTGTCTTAAAAAATAGAGAATACACTGTGTTTGTGAATGCAGATGCGATGGGTAAATCCATTCAAGGAGCTGGTGGAGTATTAGTCCTTGGTTCTGTATTTGCGGCCATCATTGAAAGAACAAAAATGACAAGCGATGCCTCTGATATATATCCTGAACGTTGGTTGAAAAATTCTTTTTTGGAATTGCAAAAGGTATTTGAAACTTTTGATGGGAGTATGCTCGTATCTCTTGTGTTAGGTCTTATCGAAGATGATTCAGGAAATGTTTATTATATAAACGCTGAACATCCAAGTCTTGTATTGTATCGAGATGGAAAAGCATCATTTTTAGATAAAGAAATGCAATTAAGAAAATTGGGCATACGGATTCCGGAAGGTCATTTGAGTGTTAGAATCTTTCAATTAAAGAAACACGATGTATTGATTTCAGGATCCGACGGAAGGGATGATCTTCTCATTCCTATGCAAGGTGAGAATAAAAAAATTGTAAATGAAGACGAAACAAAATTTTTACACTTTGTTGAGCAAGGCAATAGCAATTTAAATGCCATCGCAGAACAAATCCAATCTTTTGGTGATCTCACAGATGATTTATCTATGTTAAGAATCGAATATCTTGCTGATCTGTCTGAAAAAATAGTACAAAAAGAACTTTGGGAAAATGCATATTCATTTTTTAGAAAAAGAAAATTTATGGAAAGTTATGAATTATGTATGTTGCTGATCAAATACTTTCCTATGGAAAATAAAGCCTTGTTCTTGGCTTCGATGAACAAACGTATGATTGGGGATGTACGTGATTCTGCCGACATGGCAGAAAGAGTTAGACTTCGTGAAACTGAAAATATAGAAACACTTTTAAAATTAGCGTTTACTCATTTGAAATTAAAAAACTATAAGCGAGTGAATGAACTACTTATCGACATTAGCCGAAAATCTCCCGCAAACTCTCGCCTTAAACAATTGCAAAATTCACTAAAGAAAGTATTTGTAAATTAAGAATAGAAATAGATTAATCTAAGTTAATATATTCTTCAGGATCTAGAGGAGAATCAAGTCCTACACGGACTTCGTAATGAACATGGGCTCCCGTTGCTTTACCTGTTTGGCCAACAAGTGCAATTTTATCACCACGTTTGATACGATCCCCAGGAACAACTAACACTTGTGAGCAGTGTCCATACAAAGTAAAAAATCCATTTTCATGATTGATACGAACTGATCTACCTAAACCACCGGATGCCGCGTCCACATCAGCAATCACACCAGGGCCTGTAGCATAGATGGGGGTTCCTTCGCCTGCGGCAAAGTCAATGCCTGAATGGTATTCTCCCACGGGAAGGATTCCAAAAGGATCACTTCTATATCCAAAAGTAGAAGTGACTACACCTACACCAGGTTTAAGCGGTCTTCCCCTTGGCATGGAATAAAAAATACTCTCCCTCATGGAAAGATAATCTATTGCGTTTTGGAAGTTAGGAACTAAATTTCCTAACCTAACGCTAAATTCTGCGTAGGTGGTGACAACTTGTTTGAATAAATTTAAGTTTGATTCGAGTTCGACATCATCACGAGTGAATTCTTCTTTTAAAAGATAGTCTTGTGTGATCATTTCTTTTTCAGGGATTTGATCCCAAGCAAGAATGTTCAATGACTCAGTCGAAGACTCCAGATCTTTTACGGATTCTGTTAGGTCATTGGAGAGTAAGTCGTAGAATAAAAATGAAATGAGTTGTGTTTCTGTGCGTTTTTCCAAAGACAGATTTGGTTCAAAGAAAAAAGAAAAATAGACTAAAAAAGAGAGGGATAAGGCGACTAAGGACGCGGCAATTCCCGAAAGAAAGACGAGCATTCCCACAGAAATTTCGATTTGGAGGAGGGCTTTTTCGTTATTTGGGATCAGTACAAAGCTGACCTTATTTTTTCCAGCCTCTAAAAGCCCTAGAAATCGCCTTTTCCAGCGAAGTAGGGTGATTAAAAGCCTTTCATAGGCGGTTGTTGCGTAAGTTTCTTCCAATGCAGTCTAAATGCCAATTTTTACTTGCCCATGCCTTTTTTTGGGGGAAAGTGGACGAATCGAATATGTTTAAATTTCTCACTTCTCTTTTCCGAAAGAAAGCCGACACTGTCGATTCCTTTTTGATGTATCCCGAGGGAAAGAGATACTACAGAGAGACCCATTCCATACGCCGTACGAACATTGATGAAGATGCGATCAAAATCATCAACCGTTTGAACAAGTTTCGCTACAAGGCTTACCTTGTAGGCGGTGGCGTTCGGGATCTCTTGATGGGTAAACGACCTAAAGATTTTGATATCGTTACCAGTGCTACACCAAACCAGATCAAAAGAGTCTTCAACAATTGCCGAATCATTGGCAAAAGATTTAAAATTGTACATATCATTTTTAAAGGAAAGATCATTGAGGTTTCCACCTTTCGCTCACTCCCCGAGCATAGGTTAGAGAAACATAAGGCTGATAACGATTACCTAATCAAAAGAGACAATTCCTTCGGGACAGCAAAGGAAGACGCGGCCAGACGCGACTTTACTATCAATTCATTGTTCTACGATCCAAAAAACGATTCTATTTTAGATTACGTTGGCGGATTTGATGACATACAAAAAAAGATCGTCCGAGTCATCGGGGATCCTGACATCTCCTTCAAAGAAGATCCTGTCCGTATGCTAAGAGCTGTTAAGTTCTCTGTTTTGCTCGGACTTGATATCGAGAAGAAGACGAAACTTGCGATCAAAAAAAACCGATTAGAAATTGAAAAATCTTCTTCGGCACGACTACTTGAAGAATACAATAAAATGTTTCGTACTTGGAAAACATCTCAGATTTTTCAAGGACTGGCAGAAAATCATTTATTTGAAGTTCTATTCAAAGATGTTGTCGATCGTTTGAAAAAATCTGATCCAGAATGGAGAGAACATTTTCTAGATACTCCACTTGGCAAAAGATTGAACATCACAGATAAGTTACTCGCTGCTCGCGAAGAGATGACTCCTGCGATTTTTTATGCGCTTATTTTTTATGATTTAGTAAGTGACGTATTACATTCCGATCAGGGACATCTAGCACATAACATCAAAGAGGCGCTAATGCCTGCTTTTGAACGTATGGGCATTCCAAAACGAGAACAAGAAAATCTGATGAAGGTTTTTATCAGCCAACCAAGATTTCTTGTGACAGACGACGAAAGAGAAAGGCAAAATACTTTTTTCAAAAAGAAAGATTATTTTTACGACGCCTTTATGGTGTATAAGATTGTTTCGATTGCTGAGAATAATGATGCAGCCGTCCAATCAGCCTTCTTTTGGGAAATCTCACTAAGACAGAGACCCAAAGCTGACTCTCATCAGTTTGGCCAACAACAAGGGAACAAAAAAGAGAAACGTCGTCCTCCGCGTAAAAAACAAAGAGGCAGGGGCCCACACCCGAACCGTGAAGCAAAAGATGGAAACGAAGAATTAAATGCATCTGATGTGGAAGGAAATTCGGAACAGAACCTTGAGCCAAAAGCTAAGGAAGATCGTCCTCACAAAAGGTATGAAGGAAGAGATCGAGACCAAAATCGACCTCCAAGACCACCGAGGGAACCAAGACCTCCGAAAGATAACGAAGGTAAGGAAGAAGAATAAATCCTTAATTTGAAAAGGGTAAATGCTATTGGTATTTACCCTTTTTTATTTCTTTAATAACCAAACATTTTCAATCGCAGAATGTTTTTTTAATCCGCCTGGCACGGGCTCACTGGCAAGCAAATTTAGTATGTATTTAGATTCGTAGTGTTCTCTCACCTCATCGTTGCTAATGGAGAAGGGAGGACCGTCCATTTTACTTTGGTCGTATTGGTAACAAATTAATAATTGCGCGGCATTTTCTGTCAGAGTCGTCAAATGTTTTGTATATTGATTTCTCATTTCTTTGGGGAGAGCCACTAAAGCGGCCCTGTCATAAATCGCATCCACAGATCCAAGTATTGCCTTTGTTAGATGAAATAAATCACCTACAAAAATATCTATAGACTCCGCACTATAATGTTCCAAACCTTCATCAAGTTTTTTGATATTTGGCTTCTCACCTAATCCTTGAAATAAATGGTCAATGGCGATTTTACTCAATTCGGCACCGACTACTTGGTAACCTTCGGATAGGAACCAAGCAATATCTAGAGATTTTCCACATAATGGTATAAAAATTCGTTTTCCATTCTCTAAGTCGAGTGAGGGAAAATATTTTATTAGTAAGGGATTTGTTTGTTTTTCATGAAATGCAATTTCATGATTCTCCCAACGTTTGTGCCAAAAACTTGCTTCCATTAAAATCTCCTATTGAATTTAAAATTCCATTTATGGATACTCTTTCGCATTATATAGCAGTGGATACTAAATCGCCTCTAAGGTTTGACTTCCAGAATTTGGTAATAATAACCGAATGGAGCATTAAACATAGACGCAGTACATGAAGAAACGACCACTATCCATTTCGAAGATGTTAGATTTGATACCAGTAGAGGCACTATATAATTTTTTAAATTTTTGTGACGATTCTTCACTAGTTCTTTGTTTTTTTCTGATTCAGGATCCTGGTTCCAAATTACTTTATTGGCCGTTCTCGTATCAGTTTCAAATTCATAAAAAGAATTCTTCTGACTAAAAAAACTTTGAAATGGATCTCCAGCACCATTGAAACATAAATATCCCAAATGTTTATTACTCGATATCGAAATTGAATTTTCTAAAAGCGGACTTGCTGACATAGTTGATTCGCTTACGGTTATTTCATAAATCAAATTATTTGATAATTCTGTATAACAGACTTTTGAACTTTCCAGAATTACCCTTTGAGGATCCGAACAACGTAGAGGAAAACTGATCGCATTTCTAGTCCAAGCCACAGAGTCCGGATCTTCTTCATATTTACACTTTTGGTCTTTAATTACGGAACCTGCCGATCGACAATAGATCGTATTTCCTGGATCAGAACCATCGCTATAACAAACAATTGTTGAAGCAATAGTTGCTATAAAAAAAATATATTTCAAGATGCAACCTCAGGGTTTTAATAAGAATTAAAATGTCTATTTTATAGAATTATCTCGCGGGTGAATGTCAAAAATAATAATTTACATATCGTCTAGTAAATTTGTATTCTTTTAAGTTTTATTATCCTCTCAAAAATGCGTATAACCTATCTTTTGTGGAATATAATTATTTCCATTCAGTAGAAAAGTTACAGGCCGTAACGGTTTTTTCTTCGTCCCGATTTTTTTAAATGTTCCAATTCTCGTAATTTTAACATTACCTAATTTGGATGGCAATTTGGCATCACTAAAGAATAACAATTCTAGTTCTTCACCAGAACCAAGCACCTCATCCCAACCTAAGTGTTGGTAGGCGAGTTTTGAAATTGGTAGGGACTCCATCATTATTTCAATTTGTCCATTGGACGCGATCGCTAAACGTTCGCTATCCTGGATCAGTCCATCAGTTAAATCCATACATGCATGGATAGGATAATTCGAAAGAAAGGGAAGTAAGAGTGCCCTTGAACGTGGTGTTAGGTGTTTTTTTATGGATGCGGAAAATTTAGAATTCCTTTTTTTACCTTTCAGGCATTGTAGCCCAAGTTCTGAATCCCCGATAGATCCAGTAATATATAAATAGTCCCCATCCAGAGCACCAGATCTAGTCCAAGGTTGGTTTGTTTTTCCAAAAGCCGTTAGTGTTAGGTGGGTATTTTTGGAGTAAAAAGTATCACCGCCCACCAATTGCATCTTGTGAAATTTTAAACGATTGCGAAAGGCTTGGCTAAATTCTTTGACCCAAATATCTTTCTTTGAAACTTCTGAAAGGCCAAGATTCAAAAAACAAATTGTTGGGATTCCCCCAGAGGCGGTAATGTCAGAAACATTCACTTCAATCAGTTTTTCGGCCAATTGTTTGGCGTTTGACCAATTGTGTAGAAAATGAGTTCCTTCCACTAGTGAATCTGTCGTGACTAGGATATCTGGTGGGAGAAAATGACAGTCATCGTCTGGTAGCAAATGGCCTGCAAAGAGACTTTTGATGACTTCCGATTCTTTCAAAGTAAGTCCAATAAATTTGTTTGACCTGCCGTGAAAACCGAAAATCCTGGCTTAAAAGAGGAATTCTCGTACCTATGGAACTATTGTCTAAACCACATAAGACCCCTTCCTTGAAGAAAGAAGAAACACAAAAACAGTGGTATATTGTGGATGCAAATGAAAAGACGCTCGGTCGTCTAGCAAGCCAAGTGGCTTCTCGCCTTCGCGGAAAACACAAACCCACTTTTACTCCGAACCAAGATTGCGGAGATAATATCATCATCATCAATGCTTCAAAAGTAAGCGTTACTGGAAGAAAGAGAGAGCAAAAAATATATTACCACCACTCACGTTACCCAGGTGGTATGTCAGCTATCCCTTTCCATAAACTCATTGTTGAGAATCCAGAAAGAGTTTTAATGGAAGCTGTAAAAGGCATGTTACCAAAATCAAAACTTGGTGACCAAATGTTGCGCAATTGCAGAGTATTTGCAGGCGCTGAACACGACTTAGGCGCACAAAAGCCTCTCAAACTGGAGTTAAAATAATTATTATGGCACAAAAAGCAATTTGGGCAGTTGGTCGTCGTAAAACTTCTGTTGCACGTGCAAGAATTTCCTCGGGCACAGGCAAAATTACAGTAAACCACAAAGATGTAAATGATTACATCCGCAATGGAGAGCATTTAGTAAGAAGAGCACTTGAACCGCTTTTTACCTTGGATGCGCGCGATAAATTTGATATACTTTTAAATGTAAGTGGTGGCGGTATTGTTGGCCAAGTGGGAGCGATACGTCATGCTGTTTCTCGGGCACTTGTTGCTTTTAACGAAGCAGTGAAACCAGCACTCAAAAAAGAAGGATTTTTGACACGAGACAATCGTATGGTGGAACGTAAAAAATACGGTAAACACAAAGCGAGACGCGGGACTCAGTTCTCGAAACGTTAATTTCCAGATTCCTCTTTTTTACTTGAAAAAGCCTCACTTCAGAGGCTTTTTTTTTATCTAAACCCTATGGCAGCAAAAATGAACTTACTTCTCTTTTATATGGCCTTTGCCCTTGGAACCATTGCTGGCAGTAGTTTTCTCTATTCGATTGTGATTTTCAGTCAGACTATGGATGCAGGAAAAGGATTTTCAGGTCTAGTTTTCCTTTTTCTATTTTTGCCCTTTCCTTTAATCTTTCTCTATACTGGTTACCTTTTGGATCGTTACTCCAAAAAATGGATTCTGCTTAGTTTCCAATGTTTGCATTTTTTAGCCTGTTTTTCCTTGTTCTATTTTCATACTGAGATTTTAGTTTTTCCTTATTTGTTAATACTTGTGGCCATTACAAACGGTATGGGTATGACAACGGTTCTACCTGGTCGAATGGCGATACTTAAGGACATTGCACCAACTCACCGCGTCGTCTTTCATACCATCGTCGGCAATTTACTGTTAATCTTTTGTTTTGGAATGAGTCCCTTACTTGTTGGGGCTTTGAAAGAGACTTATAGCTTTCAGGAGATCTTTTTATTTTTGGCATTATCTCATGCTATCAGTATCTTTTTGACTACTATGTTAAATGTAGAAAAACATATAACGGATGTAAAGCGGTGGAATTATTCAGAGGTTTTATACTTCTTACAAAAGGATAAAATTTCCAGACAGGTTTTGTATGTAACGATTTTAAGTATGTTAGCATTAGGTCCAGTGCAAGTGATATTGCCAAAGTACATTCGAGATGTACTTGGCCTTGGGGAACTGGCACGGGGAGCTGTGCTTGTGGCACTTGGGCCTGGACTTTTTTTTGGGGGAATGCTTACTGTATTTTTTCACCATTTGGAGCGCAAAGGTCTTTTGCTTCTTGTGATGCTCATTATTTCTTCGGTCCTCTTTTTGGGCTTCGTTCCATTCTATCATTCCTTCGTGACTTCGATTTTTTTATTTCTTTTTGGGATCTCGGGTGGTGTACTTTCTAGTTTGCTTCCCGCTATTTTGCAAAAACGTTCTGACGATAAAATCAGAGGGAGATTACTTTCCCTCTATACCGTTTGTTTCCAATTTACACCGGCAGTATCGGGATTTATCTCCGCATTTTTAGGAGATTTTATCGGGATTGTGCCTGCGTTTTTATGGCTCGGGAGTCTAGTTTTTTTAGCTTCTCTTGGTTCTTATTTCACTTATTCCGAATTACGGGAGACTTAAATTCTAAATTCCTTGCTATCCAAGCCAAAACCGAAATTGCTGTAAGTGTATGAAAGCAAAGTCGGTTCAGGAAATAGCAAAACTCTATACGGATTTTTTTAAAGAAAACGGACATACCATTGTCCCTTCTTCCAGTTTGATTCCCGCTGGGGATCCTACACTTTTATTCACTACGGCTGGCATGGTCCAGTTCAAACCTCTTTTTACAGGGGCCGTAGAACTTCCTTACTCGAGAGCTGCCTCCATACAAAAATGTGTAAGAACGACAGATTTAGAAGTCGTTGGAAAAACTGAAAGGCATTGTACGTTTTTTGAAATGCTTGGCAATTTTTCTTTCGGCGATTATTTTAAAAAAGAAGCCATCAAATTTGCGTTAGATTTTTCACTTAACAAATTAGAAATCCCAAAAGATAAAATTTGGGTTACCATTTATCTTGATGATGATGAAGCTATGGAAATCTGGAAGGCTAATGGGATTCCTGAAGAAAGAATTGTTCGTCTCGGCAAAAAAGATAATTTCTGGGGTCCTGCAGGAGACAGTGGGGCATGTGGTCCATGTTCTGAATTGTATTTGGATCGAGGTCCAGAAAAAGGTGGGCCAAATTGCGGAAATAATCCTGATTGCAAACCAGGTTGTGACTGTGATCGTTATTTAGAATATTGGAATTTAGTATTTAACCAATTCAATCAAACCACTTCTGGCGAACTACAGCCACTCAAACAAACTGGGATCGACACAGGTTCGGGACTTGAACGAGTCGCAATGTTATTGCAAGAAGTAGATTCGGTTTATGATACAGATGAATTAAAAAATATCATACAAGCCATCGAAGTTCTTTCTGGAAAAAAATACGATCAGTTTACAAAAGTTAACTTCCGAGTCATCACAGACCATTCTAGATCTGTATTCTTTTCTATCGGTGATAGGATTTATCCTGATCGCACTGGTCGTGGTTATGTGATACGTAGACTTATCCGAAGGGCCTCGCTATTTGCCAGAAAACTGGGGATCAACGAACCATTTTTATATAAATTAGTGGCTAAGTTATGCGATATTTATTCTGCACGTTACCCTGAATTAAAGAATAGAGCAACTGAAATCCAAAATGTAATCCAAAAAGAAGAAGAATTGTTTTTAAACACTTTGGAAGTCGGATTGGAAGAATTGGAACTACTTCTATCAAATTTAAAAAGTAATAATAAGACAGAAGTTAGCGGGAAAGAGAGTTTCCGGCTTTATTCGACCTATGGCTTTCCTATGGAAATGACAAGAGAACTTGTCATTGATAGAGGTTTTACCTTTAACCAGAAAGAATTTGAAATAGAACTGGAAAAAGATAGGGATTTATCGCGTGCAAGTTGGAAAGGGAAAAAAGTAACTTATCTAACTGGGATCACGGACACAAACAAATTAAAAACAGAATTTGTCGGATACAAAGATCTGAAAGCAAAATCGGAAGTATTATATCTGTTTCGCGAAGGAAAACCTGTGGATTCTTTGAAGGCAGGTGAAGAGGGTGTGATCGTTTTGAACCGTTCCCCTTTTTATGCAGAAGGTGGTGGTCAGATCGGGGATATTGGATATCTTAAATCAAATGATTCCCAGTTCCAAGTCCAAGACACCCAAAAAGAAAACGATACCTTCCTACATATGGGCCTCGTTATGCGCGGAGAAATCAGAAGTGGAGTGAGTATAGACGCGGAAGTGGATGAACAAAGAAGACAAAATTTAGCAAAACACCATTCCGGCACACATTTATTAAATGGAGCTTTGAGGCGAACACTCGGTGATCACGTCAGCCAAAAAGGATCTATCGTGTCCCCAGATTATTTGCGCTTCGATTTTTCACATATGGCAGCACTGACAGGCGAAGAATTGGTCAAAATTGAAAGGGATGTGAATGCCGCTATTTCTAATGGTATCGAAGTTTTAACAGAAGTTTTGCCGATTGAAAAAGCCAAAACCTCTGGCGCCTTGTCTATGTTTGACGAAAAGTATGGCAACGAAGTCCGTGTAATTAGCATGGGTGACAAATCCAAAGAGTTTTGTGGCGGAACGCACGTTAGCAACACAAATCAGATTTCTTTTTTTGCAATTATTAAAGAAGGAAGCCCAGGAGCTGGAAATCGAAGGATAGAAGCCCTTTGCGGGGATTCCGTTGTTGATTATTTCCAATCTGCATTTCAGGTTTTATCCGAAAAAGTAAACGATTATAATTTGAACGCCAAAGATGTGTATGGTGATTTGAAGGACCAAGGCATTTTGGATAAAATCCCTGCTCCAGAAGATATCCAAGTTCTATTTGAGACAAAAAGAACAGAAGCTGTAGAAGAATTAAGGAATCTTAAAAAAAGTTTAGAACTCAAACTTGAAGAAAAATCAAGTTTGTTATTCAAAGAGAAAAAAAAGAAAGAAGCTCTTTCATTTGAAATGAATCCAGCTTTGGTTGAAGAGATTTTAAATTCCAAGGAAATCATAGGTTCTATAGTAATCGTTAAACGCGTGTTTGATTCTGTGGATGCGAAATCCTTAAAAGATTTATGTGATTCTTTAAAATCTAAGGAAGAAAATATACTTTGTCTTTTCGGTTCTAAAGATCAAGATTCATCTACTTTAGTTTATATGTGCAATAAAGTTTTAAATGATAAAGGTTTGCATTGCGGAAACCTTTTGAAATTATCTTTAGAACATTTGGGTGGGAAGGGCGGGGGACGTCCGGACATGGCTCAAGGTGGTGGTAAAAAACCAGAAAAATTGGATAAGGCAATAAACTTAGCAGTGTTAGAATTAAAAAAACAATTTGGAGTGAAATAATGGCACAAGATCCATCATTCGATATCGTATCAAAAATTGACAGACCCGAATTGCAAAATGCGGTGGCTCAGGCGATGACAGAAATTAGTACTCGTTTTGACTTCAAGGGCTCTAATTCAGAGATCAAATTAAAAGATGAAGAATTGATCCTTACCTCAGAAAATGATATCAAACTCAAACAAGTGATAGACGTTCTTACGACTAAAATGGCAAAACGAGGGATCAGTCTCAGGGCCTTTGATTTTGAAGGAAAAATTGAAACGGCAACTGGCCAAACAGTGCGCCAAAAAGTTAAAATCCAAACTGGCCTTGGACCTGATCAAACCAAAAAAATTACTAACCTCATCAAAGAATCGAAGCTCAAAGTACAAGTGACAATCCAAGGTGATTCTGTGCGCGTTGTTGGCAAAAAGAAGGATGATTTACAGGATGTGATGCAGCTTGTGAAAAATGCTAATTTCACTTTTGATGCTAATTTTACCAATTTTAAAGGCTAAAATTCCGCTCTGGTTTTTTTTCTGTGCTATGTCCCAAATGTACCGATATTTTCGGTATGGAAAAAGAGAAAGCCATACCTGGGTGGAACGCGATCCGCCAAGATTTAAGTCCGTATTTGCTCGTTTTTATGGGAGTATTTTTATTACTTTCCTTGTTTTCTTTTGCGGAAGGTGATGATGGGTCGGGTGCCAATTGGTTCGGACGCATTGGCTACTATGTATCATTTACTTTCTTTTATTTATTTGGAAAATCCGCATTTTTTCTAGCCGGATTTTCCCTGATCCTTGGCGTAATCTCTTTTAAAAATCCTGATTTTGATAAATTGGGCAAGGCTTTATTTTTTCCGCTCTTTCTCATTGGCACAAGTGTTTCACTCAACATTTTAGAAACACCCATGGGAAATCTTGGTGATGGGGGCGGAATCGTTGGTCTCTTCTTTTCTTGGTTATTGAATTATCTATTTGGCGATACTGGGCGCGTCATCGTTGTTTTCTTTTTATATATTTATTCTGCTATAGTATGGTTAGAAGATACTGCGTGGAGTTTTTCTTTTCATAAGATCAATCAAATATCAAATTCTGTTTATCAAATGTTTGGTGGTAAAAGAGATATCTCTCACTTAAAACTTCCCGCCTTTTTGCAAGACTGGGTAAGTGTAAAAAAAATAGATTCTTTTGAAGGGAATACTGCCACTCCATTTTTTCCGAACAAAAGTTGGATTGAAAGGAAAAATGCAAACGAAGATCTTTCCCCAAAAATGGAATCCTTTTTTGATATAGAAGAAAATGCAAACAAGGTTTCTGAATCTAATTTTGAATCTTCTTTATATGTGGAAAAAAAAGACAAACAAGTTCAAAGTCCAAGGTATCGATATAAAAATACGTCTCTATACCATGGTTTTTTTGAAGAAACGGGCAAGGTCTATAGATTTCATAATGCATCGCATAACTTACAAAGAAAATTAAATTCAGAACCGACGAAACAAAGATTATACGCTATGAAGTTAGTCGACTTCCGTGGGGAAAAAAAAGAATTTACTTCCAATGAATTCGGTTCAGATGAAATTTTTTCTGATCCAATCGTACATGAGGAATTTGTTTTTGAGAAATCTAGTATCAAACCAAATTTAAGAGAGCTTTTACCTTCTGTTTCAGATGATTCCTCTTTGAAGAAAAAAAGTCCGATGATTGATTTTTCTGATCTGGAATTGTATGAAAAAGCAGGTGGGGAATATTCTGAAGATGAGGAAGAAGAAATTTTGGATGATGAGGATGAATCCTACTTTCCAGAAGACTTAGAAGATGAAGAAGAGTTAGTCGATCTATCCGAAAATCTTCCAGACAATTTTGAAATTGATAGAGTAGATATTGAACCTGAGGAAGATGTAGCAGAAGTCATCAATTCAGATATTTCAGAAGGAAATGACTCTACCGAAGATTTGATGGAATCTCTTCCCGTGGTCGCAGAGGAAATCCTTCCCCCAAGTAACGTCTATGCTATGGAAAAAAGAAAACCAAAGATAGAAAAACCTGCGGAAAAAGAAGAATTTCCTCTCGGTTCTATGGTGCCTTCGGTAAAACTCAAAAAAGGGAAATATTATATATCGCATAAACTTTTTAGTGATCATAGACCAACGCAAGCCTATAGTGCGAAAAATGAGATCGAAGTAGAAACGGTCATAAAAAAAATTGAAGAGATCATTGGCCATTTTGGAGTAGAAGTAAAAGTCATATCCAAAGAAAGAGGACCGATTATCACGCGTTATGAGCTGACAATTCCCTACGGAGTTAAGTTAAATAAAATTACAACCCTTGTTGATGAAATTCGAGGGCATTTAGAAGTGACGAATGTGCGAATTGTTGCACCTATACCTGGTAAGTCGACAATAGGAATTGAAGTTCCAAACATTCATAGAGAAGATGTATTTTTATCTGAAATATTAAAAGACCAAGTTTTGCAAAGCAAAAACAAAGGTCTCACTATTTCCATTGGTAAAGATATTTCTGGTAAAATCGTAAATATTGATTTAGCAAAATTGCCACACTTACTTGTGGCGGGAACAACTGGTTCCGGTAAGTCGGTGAGTTTGAACTCCATGATCACGAGTTTGATTTGTACTCGTTCCCCTGAAGAAGTTCGTTTTATCATGATTGACCCAAAAATGGTAGAGATGACTCTCTATGAAGATATTCCACATCTTTTAATGCCAGTCATCACCGACCCTCGTAAGGCGAACAAAGCACTTGCTTGGGCGATTGATGAAATGGAATCCCGTTACCAAATCGTTTCCAAATTAAAAAGTAGGGATTTCAAAAGTTATAATGAAAAGGTTGAGCAATATGCCCATGCACAAGGTTACCAAAAATTCCCATACATTGTGATTTTTATAGATGAGTTGGCAGATTTGATGATGGTCTCCGGCAAAGAATTGGAAGAAAAAATCCAAAGGATCTCACAAAAATCGAGAGCGGTCGGAATCCATTTGGTCATGGCCACACAAAGACCTTCCGTGGATGTGATCACAGGACTTATCAAGGCCAATTGTCCGGCCCGTGCGGCATTCAAAGTGGCTCAAAAAACAGATTCGCGCACGATCCTCGATTCGAATGGAGCTGAATCCTTACTCGGCAAAGGAGATTTTCTCTACCGATCTCCAGAAGATTCGGATCTCATAAGAATTCAGGCGCCTTTTATTGAAGAAAAGGAGATTGAAGCCATTGTGGAAGAGGCCAAAAAACAAGGCGCTCCAGCGTACATTGAAATCGATTGGGAAGAGGAAAGTTCGACAGAAACTTTTGACGATGAAGACGAAGACCTTTTTGACCAAGCTTGGACCATAGTCCTAACTGAAAAAAAAGCCAGTGCGAGTTATTTACAAAGAAGGATGCGAATCGGTTACAACAAAGCGGCAAGACTTATGGAACTGATGGAAGCACGCGGATATGTCTCTCCGCAAATCGGAGCCAAACCACGTGAAATCCTCCGCTCAGCGTAAATCATCGACAAAGTAGGCTTTTCTGAAAAACTGGGAAACTATGAAAGCTCTTATCTCTTCCGTTTGTTTGGTTCTGATCGTGGGAAGCCCAGTTTCCGCGCAAACAAACCCAGCTCACAATTGGCATTCCCCTTCCGAGGTTGTGAAAAAAATTAAAAAGAAATTTTCTGAGATCAATTCTTATTCAGCTGATTTTCAAATCCGCACTTTAGATAATAAAAAAGAAAAATTTATGAAGGGTAAGTGCCTCTATAAGCGACCTGGAAAGATTCGTTATAATTTTAATGAACCAGAAGGGGACGAAATTGTCTCTGATGGTAAAACTCTATATATCTTTATCAAACGCTTAGGCGCCGTCGGCAAACAAGACTTAACTTTAGATAAAAAAAATTCATCAGGTGCGATATTCAATACAAATAGTGCAGATGGTTTGTCTAGGCTTTTTAGAAAGTATCATTATAAGTTTGATGCGATCGAACAACCACGTCTTGTGATTGATAAGGACCCAATAAAGTATTTTGTATTGGAGCTTGATCAAAGAGAGAAGATCGGTGGATTCGAAAAGATGAAATTGTTTGTAGATTCAGAGTCATATCTGATCAAACGCGCGATCGCAACCGATGGACGAGGTAAAGAAACGACCATCGCTTTTAATAATATAAACTTTGAAGAAGAAATCCAAGATGGTGTCTTTAATTTTCACATGAGTGGAAATGCCAAGATCGTAAATAATCCGTTAGTTTCTGATAACTAGTTCCGTATAAGAGGAAATATTTTGAATACAAAAAGAGTCGGCCAAATTTTAAAAGAATCGAGAGAAGACAAAAAACTTTCGGTTAAAGATGTTTCCAAAGAAACAAACATTGCTGCGAAATATATCATTGCACTCGAGACGGAAGATTATTCACAATTTCCTGCTGAAACCTTTGCCCTAGGATTTTTAAAAAATTATGCCAGTTATTTAAAACTCGATACAGCCATGTTACTTAATTTGTATCGGGGAGAACAAATCGAAGAATCTCAGGCACCATTAGAAGAATTAACAAGGCCGACTATGTCTAGTTTTACACTTGATAGAAATAAATTTATCACTTTAATCAGTGTCGCATTGTTTGCTGTTTCGGCATATATCATCTATTTGAGTTTCGAAGATTCTGGTCCTTCAATGGCAGAGGATGAGTCGACTGAAATCACTGAAACATCTAACACGTCTTCTTCGGAAATTCCATCGGGTATAAATTTTGTATCACAGAGTGTTCCTGAAAATACAAGTGTGCCTTTTATTTTAACAGAAGATCGTGGCGTTTCTTTTAGTGTAAATAACCAACAGTGCAAGATGTTTATTAATGGTGTAAAGAGCGGTAAAGCAAATATCGGATTTAATATTTTCCCTGAAAAGAATGTATATTTTTTCCAATCGGCGGAAGGTGAAGAAACCATTCTTTCTTACCGAATTCAAGAGTTATCATCACTTAGGCGAGACATTCGAGTCGTGACACAAGCGGTGACAGAAAAATCTGCAAAGGTTCTTGTGACTCTAAAAGAAGAAAGAGAAGGGGTCGCATCCAAACCTGTGGGTGACGTTCCCATTCAAGTAGCATTATTTTTCTCTAAACCGAGTTATGTGGAATTTGTCATAGATGGGCAAATGGGTGAAAGAGGACTTGTTTCTGCCGGCGAAGTCAAACACTTGGAAGCTCGGGATAGGCTTGAGATGAAAGTAGGTGACGGAGGGGCCGTGGAGATGGTTCAGAATGGAAAAGAAAGAGTTGTCCTTGGAAAACCAGGAAAACTTGTGAAAAAGATTTTTATCCGTAAACAAAATCCATACGATTCCACACAGTCCATCATTGGTGAGTTAGGCGAATAATGCCAAAAACACAAATTGCGACAGAAGACTTACCTAAGTCTTTTTATATTACAACTCTTGGATGTCCCAAAAACACTGTGGACTCCATGAGTATGCACCATTCTCTTTTAAAAGAAGGACTGCTTCCTGCATCAGATCCAGAAGCCAGTGATTTTCATTTAATCAATACTTGTACTTTCATTCAAGATGCAACCAAGGAAACCATCCAAACTATTTTAGACTCTATAAATCTGAAAAAAAAAAGTAAACAAAAGTTAGTTGTGGTGGGTTGTTTTGCCGAGAGAGCAGGCAAAGAAATCTCTGATGATTTACCAGAAGTGGACTTACATTTTGGAACAGGAAAATATGATAAAGCAGGTGAACTGTTAAGAAAATCCTTTCCCTTGGATTTCAAAGATACAAAAGAATTTAACGAGGATATTTTAGAACGCCTAACTCTTTCCACAAATATTGAAAATTATTCTAAACCGTATTCGTATGTAAAAATTTCTGATGGTTGTAACCGAGGTTGCAGTTTTTGCATTATACCAAACTTACGCGGTAAATTTAAAGACTCTGACATCAATGATGTTCTTTTTGATACCAAAAAAGCCATCTCTGCAGGTGCGAAAGAAATTTGCCTGGTATCACAAGACACAGTATTTTACGGAAAAGATACGGACAAACTTTTGGAACTGATCCAATCCGTCGCCGATGTGAAGGATTTAAAAATCCTCAGACTTTTGTATTTATACCCAGATAAAAAAACGGAAAAAGTTTTGGATTTATATGGAAAAATCGAACACATTGCACCCTATTTAGAATCTCCCTTGCAACATGTTTCTAAAACAGTATTGAAAAGTATGAATCGCACTGGTGATTATGAATTTTTCAAAAGTTTGTTTCAGAAAGCAAGAGATGTGAAAAAGGATTTAGAAATTCGCACTTCTTTTATCCTGGGATTTCCTGGTGAAACAATGGACGACGTGGAAGAGATCATTCGATTTATACAAGATGTGAAACCTGAAAAAGTTAATTTATTTCCTTATTCGCCACAAGAAGGTACGAAAGGATTTGATTTACCAGGAATTATCAAGGACAAAGAAATTTCCAAACGAGTGAATTTAGTGCGCGATGCCTACCTTGAAACATTAAAAGAGATTCACCAAAACCGCATTGGCAAAATTTACAATGCGATTGTAGATGAAGTGAATGAAGAGGGAGCGGTTGTTCGCCGTTATCAAGATGCACCAGAAATTGACGAAGTTGTGTTTGTAGAAAATAAAAACTTGAAAGTCGGGCAATTGGGTCAGGTCAAAGTGGATAGTTTTTACGAATTGGATATGACAGGAACTTGGATTTAATATATGGAAGACTGGAAAACAATTGCCAATCTTCCGAATTTACTGACCGTTCTGCGCGTTGTTGCCTTGCCTTTTTTTGTATATGCATTATTTCAAAAGGAAATTGAATTTCAAGTTTTCGCCTTTGTATTGTTTGCTCTCGCATCCATCACTGATCTTATCGATGGATACTTAGCCCGGAAGTGGAACCAACAAACAGAATTTGGTAAATTTTTAGATCCATTAGCAGATAAATTTTTGGTTATCGGTTGTTTTGTGGCGTTTCTTTTTTTACATGAACCGATCGAAGTTTGGATGGTTGTCCTTATTGTCGGAAGAGATATGCTCATCACATTCCTTCGTTATATTGCGGTTCGTTCTGGAACAAGTTTGCAAACAACTATGATGGGAAAAGTAAAAACGGCCTTTCAGATGGGTGCCATTTTGATTATCCTTGTGACCTTTATGCTCGTATCTGGAAATCGAAAAGCTATGATCAATGAAATGTATTCTCTTGGGAAAACGGCAGGTCTATCGACTTTTGAGATCGCCAATGAGAATGCGAAAAGTTTTTTTCATACCATTCAAAATGAGACTTTACCAGATTCTACTGATCTCATCACACTTGCGGCCGCTTTTATTCCTTATTATGGAATGCTCCTAACAACGATTATAACTGTTATTTCTGGGATGAGATATATTTTTACAAATTATTCCTTACTTGGTTTTTCAAATTTAAAAAGGATCTTTTATGATCGAATCAAAAATTAAAGAATTACTAAATTTAGTTATTTCTGGAAAAAACTTAAACGAAAGTCAAGCGACCTATTTTTTGAATGAAGTCATGATCGGAAATGTTTCTGAAACTTTACTCGCATCTTTTCTCACTGCCTTAAAAATGAAAGGAGAAACGGAAGAAGAGTTAACCGGTTTTGTGAAGGCCATGCGAGCCAACGCACAAAAACCCACACAAATTTTTGATTTTAATTTTATTGATACTTGTGGAACGGGGGGAGACGGGAAAGGAAGTTTCAATATTTCAACCCTTTCTGCGTTTACTCTTGCGGCCTTAGGAGTGAAGGTCGCAAAACATGGAAACCGATCTGTATCTTCTTTGTCTGGATCTTCGGACGTATTACAATCGATAGGCTACAATTTGGATTTGCCGAAAGAGGAACTGGAAAAAGAATTCCTCCGTACAGGATTTGTATTTCTTTTTGCTCAGGCTTGGCATCCTTCTATGAAATACGCGGGTGCAGTGCGCCGTGAACTTGGCTTTCGCACCTTTTTTAATTTGATTGGACCTTTATCAAATCCATTTGCACCAAAGTTTCAGGTTCTGGGCGTTTATGACCCAAGTCTTTTGACCATAGTTTCCAATGTCCTAAAACAAATCGGGATTCAAAAATCCATCGTTTGTCATTCGCGCGATGGACTGGATGAATTCTCCATTTTTGAAGAGACGGATTATGTGTATTTTGACGGAACCAAAGCCGAAAAGATGGTGTTTTCACCAAGTTCTTTGAAAGGGCTTGGTCAAGTAAAGGAAGAGGAAGTTTTTACAAAAACCAAAGAGGATTCCTTCCGATTGTTCCAAACAGTTCTTTCTGGAAGGGCGACTTCTGGCACGGATATGGTCGCTTTGAATGCGGGTGCAGCACTTTTTGTTACTGGAAGGACTGAGTCCATATCTGAAGGATTTGACCTTGCCAAAGAGGCTCTGATTAGCAAAAAAGTTTTAAAATTTGTCAGGGAAACATTGAATTTAAGCCAAGCTATTGAATCTTTGGACAAATAGACAATTATGTACACACTGATTCAATCCATTAGTCAATTTTCAATCCTTGCACAAGATGCTGCGGGAAACAGCGCCGGCACCCAATGGCAATCTTTAATGATCATTCCGATCATGTTAGTCGCTATGTATTTCCTTGTGATCCTTCCGAACAAAAAAGAAGATAAAAAACGCAAAGAAATGATAAGCGGTCTTCAAAAAGGGGACAATATCATCACAAGTAGCGGACTTCATGGCAAAATTGTAGAATTTAAAGATAACAACGAAACAGTTGTTATCAGCATTAGTGCCAATACAAATGTAACATTTGAAACAAGTTCCATCGTTAAAAAGAAAGCTTAAACATGAAACTGATTTTGCCTATATCCTTCCTACTTTTTTTCCTGTTAGGAGAGGTATGGGCACAAGACAATTTAGATTTTTTGGACAAAGTCAATGACAAACCAAAAGTTACGACACCTGTAAAAACCAAAGAAGAAACAACTTCGACAAACACGACAACTACGGTAAATACTTCTACAAAGAAATCAATAGTAGTAAATACAAAGTCAAAGAAAAAAAGATCTAAAAAGAAAAATCAAACTATAACAAACAATACACAAAATCTTGTGGATCCGAATCGTACGGATATTATTTCAAATAACACAAATGTTATCCCTGAAACAAAAAAACTAACCGTTTTACCAGAGATCATTAAAAAAGAAGAAGATATATCTTTGTCTGGACTTTGGATTGAACCTGAAGTTGTGATTGAACCAGACGGTTTACCTGGATTTGGAAGTGATGTCTCTTTCGGAAAAGGTGCAAGTTCTGATGAATCAAAAGGTTCTGGTGCCGTAGGAAGTCAGATTAGTAAGCCCTTATTTAGTTTTTCGGAATTTTTTGATAAGTATAAGAAAGCTATGATGATTCTTGGGATCATTGTTTTATTTGCATTCTATAGATTGCGAATGGCAAAACCTGGATCGAGTAGCAAATCTTATAGAAGATAATTTAACCCAGGAGCATTTGTTTTGCGATCGTTTAGTTTACTAATATTACCAGCATTAATTTTAGCTGTTTCTTTTACCATCCTCTACCCAAATTTTGCGGAAAGGACATTGAACCTTGCCGTACAAAATGAAGTCTATAACCTAGATAAAGAAAATCAGGATAAATTATCCAAAGCATTCTTTGACAAATGGCAAAAAGATTATGGGCTTACATCCAAATGGGTAATTGAACCAAACAGTGGTTTACCGCCAAAAGAATCACCTTTTTACAAAATTAAAGGAAGATTTATCACTTCAGCAAAAATCAATCAAATGTCTCAAGAAAACCAATCTTTGGTTTGGGAATCTAAGAATAAATTAGAACCTACTATGATTGAAGAGATGATCAAGGGTGGAAAATCTTTATCCATTAAATTGGGTCTGGATTTACAGGGTGGAATGCGAGTCGTTTTGAAAGGTGACTTTGAAGATTATACAAGCAAACTCCGAGATATTTATGCCAAAGAGATCGCTGATCAAAAGTTAATCCTCTCTGATGTTAAAAAAAGTGAAGAGGAAAAGAAAAAGGCTAGTGATCGACTGAACGAAATTGAATCAAACTTTGAACTTTCTCCTATGAGAAAACTGACTGAACTTGAAAAAGCAAAGATGATCATTGATAATCGTCTAACAAGTCAAAATCTCACTGAGCCACAAGTTCGGATTCAAAAAGAACAAGACGCGATCGAAGTCTCTTTACCTGGCGTAACGAATTCTGCTGCCATCTTAGAAATACTACAAAATACAGAAACGGTAGAATACCGAATCGAAGAACCAAATCCTTATGTTTGGCGCTCTCGTATTGAAGAAAATGAAAAACGTTTCATGGAACTGGGAAAGAGAGAAGAAACAGATATTTTTAAATTCCAAGAAATTGTTAAAAACAAATTGGGCAAAAAGGCTCAAGATGCGTTTCTTGAAACTCTAGAAAAAAAATACAATATTCCGCCTGAGTATAAATTGTTCGCCTATTGGAGAAGGGGTGAGTCGGCAAAGTCAACTCTCCTTCCTCGTAGTTTTGCAGTTTTGGAAAGAAGGATCGCTCTTTCTGGAAACGATATGACAAATGCGCAGCCATCCTTCAATTCCAATAGTTATGGATGGATGGTTAGTTTTACGTTAACACCAAACGGTGCTGAAAAATTCTTTGATCTCACTAGCCAAAATCGTGGTCGTAATCTATCCATTGTTTGGGGTGATAAAGTTGTATCAAATCCAGTGATCAATGATCCTATCGCTGGGGGGCGTGCTGAGATTTCTGGAAGTTTCACTCAAGAAGAAGCTATTCGTTTAGCGAATGTTATCTCGGAAGGTGCATTGCCTATTCCATTGTCTGTATTGGAAATGAGATTTATTGGACCGACACTTGGGATAGAATCTATTGAAGTCGGGGTTCGGGCAGTCGTAATCGGATTTTTTCTGGTTATGTTATATATGATTTTCTATTACCGTTTAGGTGGATTTTTCGCTGACCTTTCACTAGTTGCGAATATTATCATCCTTGCGGCATTGTTAACTCTAATGGATTTTACTCTCACATTACCTGGGTTTGCTGGGGTCATCCTTACTGTCGGTATGGCGGTGGATGCAAATGTGATTATCTATGAAAGGATTCGAGAGGAAATTGAAATTGGACGACCACTCACGATAGCCGTCACGCAAGGATTTGAAAATGCGTTTTGGACGATTATGGACTCGAATCTCACTACTTTGATTGCAGGGATATTGATGATTCGTTTAGGAAATGGACCTATCAAAGGTTTTGCGATTACACTTTGTTGGGGTATCGTAACAACTTTGTTTACATCTTTATTCTTATCTAGACTCTTTATGGAATTACTCGTGAACCGAACGCAAATACGGCATTTGAATTTACGACCTTTCTTTTTTGGTAAAACGGAAGTAACTCATGTTTAATCTAAATTATACAAAATACAAAACTTTCACTATCACAACTTCGTTTTTGATTATTTTTTTGGGATTTGTTTTCACCTATGTTAAGTTTGGTGGATTTGCACATTCTTTGGACTTCGATGGGGGACTACGTTCTGTTGCAGAATTACCTATTGGAAAATCAAGAACTGACTTAGAATCTTTTTTCAAAAAAGCAAATATTGAAGCTGTGATCATACTATTGGAAAAAGAAAAAAATATCTATCAAATGGATATTGGTCTCGGTTCTGTTGGTGCGATTGAAGAAATGTATAAAATGATCCCTGAACAAGAAAGGGAAATCGGAACTTCTTCTATTGATAAGTTTGTGATCACCTTACGTAGAGAATTCCAATTACCAAAAGAAAAGGTTTTATCTGCGGATCAAGTGGGGGCGGTAGTTGGTGGTGAATTGATGTCCACTGGTATCACTTTACTTCTTACAACACTTGGGATCATTCTACTATATTTAAGTTATCGTTCTCAATTTAAATTTGCATTGGCATCAGCGATTGCCCTTATCCACGATATTTTGTTTACATTAGCAATGATTGGATTTTTTCAAATCAAACCTTCTGTCCCGATCATTGCGGCTTTGTTAACATTGTTAGGATATTCGATCAATGATAAGATCGTTGTCTTTGACAGAATCAGAGAAAATTCTCATGGAAAAGATAATTTAGCACTTTCTAATATTATAAATGTCTCCATTTCTCAAACACTTGGCAGAACGATCAATACTTCACTTACCACTTTGATTTCTGTGGTTGCCATCCTTGTTGGTGGAGCCGTCGAATTGTATGATTTTGCGATCGTACTGATATTTGGTGTCGTTGTAGGAACTTATTCTTCCATATTTATCGCAGCACCCATTTCTGAGATCTATGACAATTTCCGCAGAAAAAGAAAATTGGCATAAATTATGTGGAAACCAAAAATCTTAAAAAAATAATTCAAAAAATTATATCTTTGTCCTTCCTAGCAATGGGAAGGACTTCACCTAATCCGCCTGTGGCGGCAGTTATTTGTGATGATACGGGTAACATTTTAGTATCCGGAAATACACAAATCACAGGTCTTAACCATGCAGAAAGAGAAGCTTATTTGTTATTTGATAAGAATCATTTTGCAATAAAGTCTGATAAAGAAACCAGTTTCATATCTCACCAACTTTTTGTTAGTTTGGAGCCTTGTACTCATTTCGGAAAAACTCCTCCTTGTAAAGACCTGATCCTTCAAAAACATCCAAATAGTCTAATTATGGGTTGGCGAGATCCGAATCCCCTCATTGAAACTGGAATTTGGGATGATTATAAAACAGCAAACATAGAAACAAAACTCCATCCCTTACTTGCGAAAGGCTCACTACCTTTCCTACATGGCTTTTTTCAAAGGATTAAAAAGAACCGGCCTTGGGTCTTCGTAAAATCTGCCATTACAAGCGATGGATTTTATGCAGCGAATGATAATCAAAGAATCGCAATCAGTAGTGAAGGTAGTAACTTCTACTTGCAGATGTTACGTGCTAAGTTTGATGCTATCGTAGTTGGACCAAACACGATAGAGTTAGATAGTCCAAGTTTGGATTTCCGATTGGATGAAAAATCCTTTTATGCAAAAGGTGAAGTTTCAAAGATAGACTTTGGAAATATCTCTGATTTTTTTTCGCACGGCGAACAACTATTGGATTCTTTGTTTTCTGAGTCCAATGCTGAATCATATAGCGAACATTTGGCGGAAATTCATACCTACCAACCTTGGCGAATTTTTATCTTAAAAGAAGGTATGAAATTACCATTAGATTTCATACAAAAACAAAACGATCTTAATGAAAAGTATGGAAAAAAACTTTGTCTATTTTATTTACTAATTTCAGAAAATAGAAACATTACTATCGATGATTCAAATATAAATTCAAATATAAAAGAATTGTTTTCATTAACTGACCATCCTATTACCAAAATTTCCATGCATGATGGTGAAAAATTTTTGAATCATTTAGCAAAGCTTGGGATCAATACAGTTATCTTCGAAGCTGGTTCCTTTTTATGGGAATTTATTAAAAATCATATGGACTCAAATGATTGTATATTAACTATCCAAAGTCCCAAAGAATTGAATGAAGGAAAAACATTTTTGGGAATCAATCAGTACGAAAAACAAGCTCATTTCCAAGTGGGTTCTGATTTATGGCAATTGGAAATGAAAACATAAATTTGTGATGATTATATTGAGAATTATTAAATAGAATTTAATTCAGATCAAACTAAAATTATAAAGGCAAAGTATGTTCACAGGAATCATTGAAAGTATCGGAAAAGTTATACAAGCAAACCCTATAGCTTCGGGCATTGAATTTCAAGTGGTCACTGAATGGGAAAAACCTGACCTACGTATTGGTGATTCGATTTCAATCAATGGGGCTTGTATGACTGTCACCAAATTCGAAGAAGATGGAAATTCATTTAATTTTTATACATCTTTTAAATCATTAGAACTTACAAATTTATCAAGACTTAGGGAAGGTAGTGCAGTCAACTTGGAAAGAGCCATGGCCGTAGGACAAAGGTATGGTGGTCATATGGTGCAAGGTCACGTAGATGGGGTTGGAAAGATCATTTCACGCAAAGTGATTGAAGATAACCAAGTGGAAGAATTTTGGGTAAACATTCCTTTTGAATTAAAAAAATATTTTGTTAAAAAAGGGAGTGTAACAGTTGACGGTATTAGCCTAACAATAGTAGATGTGGTTGATGAAAAGTTTCAGTTGATACTCATACCTGAAACTATTCATAAAACAAATGCTAGTGGCTGGGAAAAAGATAAAATTGTGAATTTAGAAGTAGATATTCTTGCAAAATATATAGAAAACTTTTTAGAATTAAGATTTTCTAAGTAAATCGTCTATATCAGAATCGTCTTCATCATTAGCATATTTGGACTTAAATTCATCAGGAGTCATGATTTCAAAAAACATATCAAGTTTTGCTAATTTAAAAACATTTTGAATCATGGGTTTCATGCCGACTAATATCAGTTTGCCTTTTCTGCTTTTTAAAACATTTAGACTTTTGATGAGTGAGCCGATGCCGGAAGAGTCAATATAGTCAAGTCTTCCCATATCGATGGCAACTACAGATGGATTTGGTTCAATCACCTTTGCAAAAATTGACTCAAATTCCTCTGTTGACTCAATGTCAAATTTTCCAGAGATCTCAATCGTTTTCACTTTGCCTGCTGTATTTAACTTAAGTTCCATTTGCCCTCACCAATTTGACAATTCTACAATATTTACGACATAAAAATCAATGAATTTCTTAAGGATTCTACTTTAAATCAATCAGCAGTTTACAGTCTTAGTATATAGAGGGAAAAATATGATCCGCCCGATTGAAGAAGCCATTGAAGAAATCCGCCAAGGGAAAATGATCATTCTAGTTGATTCGGAAGATCGTGAAAATGAAGGGGATTTGTTAATTGCCTCGAGTTTTGCCGACGCAGACAAAATCAACTTTATGGCGACCTATGGTCGCGGTCTGATTTGCGTTCCTATGGAAGCAGAAAGACTTCGAAAACTGGGACTCAGTCGCATGGTCGATGATATTTCCGTGGGAGACAAACATGGAACTGCATTCACTGTCTCCGTTGATGCCAAAGAAGGGGCAACGACAGGAATCTCCGCTTTTGATAGAGCGAAAACCGTAGAAGTCCTATTAGATGAAAAGACGCAACCCTCCGATTTAGCAAGACCTGGACATATGTTTCCTTTGCAAGCCGTTGCAGGTGGTGTCCTTCGTCGTGCGGGACATACAGAGGCGGCAGTTGATTTAGCGAAATTGGCGGGCCTATACCCAAGTGGGGTGATATGTGAAATTTTGCATGATAACGGGACAATGGCGAGACTACCCGATTTGGAAAAATTCGCAGAAACGCATAAACTAAATATTTATACAATTGAAGATTTGATACGATACCGCCAAACACAAGAAAAGCTAATTCATCTAGAAGCCGAAGCCAATCTCCCTACAGAATATGGCGATTTTAAAATTAGAGCTTATTCTACCCAAGTAGACGATAAAATCCACATAGCATTGATTAAAGGCGAAGTCAATAATGATAAACCGTTTTTAGTTAGAGTGCATAGCGAATGTTTGACGGGAGATGTTTTCTTTTCCCAAAGATGTGATTGTGGATCACAACTTCATAGCGCGCTTAAAATGATAGAAAAAGAAGGCAGTGGCGCACTCCTTTATATGAGACAAGAAGGACGTGGGATTGGTATCATAAATAAATTAAAGGCGTATAGTTTGCAAGAAGGTGGACTCGATACTGTTGAAGCCAACGAAAAACTTGGGTTCGCTCCTGATTTACGTGACTACGGAATCGGGGCACAAATCCTTCGTGATATAGGAATTAAAAAAATGCGCCTCATCACAAATAACCCGCGTAAGATAGTTGGTTTAGAAGGTTATAATTTGCATGTAACTGAAAGGGTTCCCATTGAAATCGAGCCTGTAGAAGGTAACGCACATTACTTGAATACAAAAAAACTAAAACTTGGCCACTTACTTAAGTTACATGGTTAAATATTGTTTTACAATGATATAAAATTTTGATTCTAATAAGAATACGATTTGAATCAAATAAATTTCAATATGCCTTGTAATTAATTAAACTATATTATAAATCTTATTTTATTTTTAAAAAGAATTTATATTAAATTTTAAGGGCTAAGCCTGTTTCTAGTCCAAACATGATCGATTAACTTATATTCTAATCTGTCATGTAACCGACCTTGTCTTCCTTGCCAAAATTCAATCAAATTTGGTTTTAAGCGGTAACCGCCCCATTTTTCAGGCATAGGTACGTCTTGGCCTTGGTATTTACGCTCCAATTCGGCAAATTTTACTTCCAAGGAATTCCGATTGGGGACTATGGAACTTTGGTTAGACGCTAGGGCGCCTAATTGGGATACTCTTGGTCTTTTTGTAAAATATTCTTTCGCATAACTTGTTTCAACCTTGGAAACTGATCCTTGGATGCGAATTTGTCTTTCTTGGCTTTGCCAAAAAAAAGTAAGAGCGGCCTTGGGATTTGTTTCTAAATCTTTACCTTTTTTCGAATCATAATTTGTGAAAAAAACAAAATCTCCATCCAGGATTTCTTTTAGCAATACAACTCTCCCTGATGGTTGGCCACTGGGATCAACAGTGGCAAGAAACATCGCATTTGGTTCTTCTTGCTTTTCATTTTGAGCTAACAAAAACCATACTTTAAAAAAAGCAATGGGGTCAAGACCAGCTTCTTCTTCTGTGAGAGTGTACTTTTCATACGACTTGCGCAAATCTTTCATATCATGATTCATAATTGTCCTCAAATAAGCCTTCTAACCCAAGTTTATAGTAAAACACTTTGGCAATGAAAGTAAAAAAGAGAGCGATCGAAAAATATACGCCCATAGGAATCGCTTTGCCTTTGAGACTTTCTCCTTTTTTCCGTGAAAGAAAAGTTATGAGGATGGCGAGAGTATAGGACACATTCAAAAACAACATCCAAAAGGGATGACCTGCTAAAAAAGCAAAACAAGGTGCAAAAAAAACATCTCCAAGTCCCATCCCTTGTTTGACTAAAAAATACAAAGCTGTATAAAACAAACCAAAACCAAGAAAGACATATAATTCTTCAAAACCAGGGAGCTCATTTGTCAGCGCAAAATTTGCTAAGAGACCAAAAAATAAAATAAACGGTAGGTTTTCATAATCTAGCGAGAAATAGGTGGCATCCGTATAAATGGAAATCATTAAATGGCCAAGTAAAAATATAAATGAAATGCTAAATAATAAAGAATCCGTTGCATAAAAGCTGAGAATGCCCGTGATTCCGAATAAAAACTCCGATGTAGGATAATGCCAAGATAGTTTTGTTTGGCAATTTTTACATTTTCCCTTAGCTAAAAAATAACCTATAACGGGGAGTAAATGATGTGGTGCCACTTTAGTATTACATATTTCACAGTGGCTAGGAATGGTTAAAAGTGAAAAGAGTCTTTTTGTTCTTGAATTTTGTTTTCTATTTTTGCCATAAAAATAGAGAAGGATTCGTTCCGCAGTCGTTATATAAAAACTACCCATGGAACTCCCAAATACAAATAACAAAACATAAAATGAAATTAACATTTTAGATTTTTTTTCATCAAACGGCTAATTCTTGCAATGCGCTCATTCCTCGTTTTAAGGTATCCCATTCAGTCGCGAAAGACAAACGAACATAGTTTCTACTCATCGTAAAAATATATCCTGGGACTAGTATGAGTTTTTTCTTCACTGCATTTTGTATAAAATCTTCATCTTTTTCTTTGACTTTAAAGAAGAAATAAAAAGCTCCGCCAGATTTTTGAATTTCATAATGATCCTTCAAAGAATCGTAAACAAAGTCTCTTTTATCTCTATAGTCTTGTATGTATGTCGACATATCTGTTTTTAGGGCTTCGATACCTGCCCATTGGGTAATGGATGGAGCGCATACAACCGTATATTGTTGTAAGGTGGTAAGTGCCTTGATCACTTCTTGTGGCGCAAGGATAGTGGCAAGGCGTAGTCCTGTCATGTTATAGGTCTTGGAAAAACCAGTCAGTGTAATTGTTTTTTCATAATCCTTTCCTATGGAATGGAAACCTTTGTCATAATCAAACAATTCATATATTTCATCACTGATTAGGTAAGCACCAGTTTCTTCAGCAAGATTTGCTAGATTTGTCAGTTGTTCTTTTGTTAAAACACGACCTGTGGGATTAGAAGGATTTGAATAAATGATGAGTTTGATTTTTTTCTTTCTGAATCCATCCAAGTCGGACTTGGCAAATGATTCATCCACAGTGAGTAAATTGGCACCATAAAATTTTAACATAGCATGGTACATCAAAAAGTAGGGAGAGATCACCAAACATTCGTCACCTGGATTTACAAGTGCATTGAATAATAAAAATAAAGCCGAAGAAATTCCAGATGTAACAAGGATTCTATCTGGATGCGCATAAGTGATGCCATTTTGCAATTTGTATTTTTCGGTCATGGCCTCTTTTAGTTCAGGAATGCCACCTGTGAGAGTATAGGCGGTCTTTCCATCCCTAGCGGCTTTATTTAGCGCCTCGATGATGTTTGGCGGACAAGGGAAATGAGGCTGACCAATGGAGAGATTGATCGGATTTTCTATACTTCTTGCGAGTTCAAAGGCTTTTCTGATGGGTGAAGAATCCAGCCCATTCATTCTATCTGCAAATTCCATACTATGAATCAAAAATCCCAAGGCTCATTGGTCAATAGAATTTGGTTTACACAAAGACAAAAGGCCAAAAAGCTGAAGCAATATGGAATTTGTTACGATTGCTTCCGTCAAAGTTCCTGTTCTACCGAACAAGTCCTCCTTTCCTATTTTTCCTTCGAGTTTAGTTGAAACTGACTCTGTTAAGTCCACATTGCAAAAAATTCTTTATCCTATGTTGGAAGGGATACCCGTCCTCCTTGTGGGGGATGCGGGTGTAGGGAAAAACGCTTTAATTTATTATATCAACGCCAAAAGAAACCAACCCACGTTACGGTTCAGTTTTAATGAGGACACCTTACCAGAAGACCTTATCGGTTCCTATCGCATTCTTTTGGATGGGAAGGGATTTACTTGGTCCAATGGTCCACTTGCAAATGCACTTGGTGAGGGACTGAGTTTTGTAGCGGATGAAATGAATCTCTGTGCACCAAATATCATCAAACGTTTTTCCAGTGTGTATGAGTCGACTTACTTAGATTTATTGGAAGGAAGTGGGGAACGGATTCTTGGTAAAACTGGTTTTTGGTTTATAGGCACACAAAATCCAAGCGAAGGATTTGAAGGACGGAAACCTCTTCCCTTTGATATCACCAAACACTTCGCAGTTGTTTATGTGGATCCATATTCACCCGATGAGATGTTTTATATTTTGAAACACCTTTACAAAGATCTACCAGAAGAAGTCATAAAAAAAATAATTCGTGTTACCATCGAATCAGAAAATCGCATCAAACGCGGAGAGATTGGCAAAGGCGATTTAGAAAAGTACCATTTTAATCTACGGACATTACAAAAATTCTGCAATCGTATCCGTAATTATGGAGCCAGTGACAATGCGATTGCGATCCGCGAAGCATTGTATTTATTCCAAGAACCATTTCGAAAGACAGAGGATCGTTCTATACAAAAAGATCTCATTGAATCTGAGTTTGGTGCGAGCATCAAATCTCGAACTACTAAGGGTTATGTGCAAGGTGGAACTATTTTTTGGAACGATAAAGAAATCAAAACTTGGGAAGAGAAAAAGACGATTTCCATTTTGTCAAAATTTCCCACTCCAGAACCCATATTATTATTTTTGGACCAAGTGTTGACTGCGATTCATAATAAAGAAAATATTCTGATCGAATTTAGAGAAGACCAAGACCCGCAAGAATTTTTGCCTTTGTTTACTGAACTTACGGGCATAACCATTGAGTCTGTAATGTTATCTAAGGGAATGCATACATCTGATGTAGTGGGAGCACTCAAACCCATACAAGATGGGACAAATACAACAGTCAATTGGGTAGATGGCCCACTCACGCGCGCTATACGAAATGGTCAAATCATACTCATTTCTGGGCTTGAATCGGCAGGAGCAGAACTTGTTGAAAAAATGAATATGCTTACTGATGACGCACGTTCTCTCGCTCTTCCGCCAGAGTCTGGTGAGTCCATTCCCATTTCCTTAAAAGAAACATCCATAGTGTTTGGACTAAAGACTTTTCGCACTTCAAAATCTGTATCTACTATTTCTCGTGCTTTTCGCAATCGTTTCACACCCATAATTTTCCCTGAATTAGAAGATGCAAAAGTCATAGAAGAACTGATTTCTTTTTATTTGCCAGAAGGCGTTTTGCCAAGGGCCATCGCTCGTTTTCATATGAAGGTGAAAGAGCTTGCTGAAAAGAGAACTATCGGTTCTGCAAATTTACAACCGTATCGATTTGGAATATCAAATCTTTTGAAATGGAAAAATCATATCTACAGGTACAATGAAAAGGACGTGCGGTCTGTTGCTTACCGTGGAGGAACGATCTATTATACAAATCAAATCAGTGATCCCAAAGAACGGGCAGAAGTCGAACGCCTGCTTGATGGGTATTTAAGTGGTGTTGAGGTCGTATCAGGACTCTTCGAGGAAATCGAAGAGAAAAAAAAAACTTTTACAGTAGAGACTAGTCTTGATAAAAAAAAATGGTGGGACCCTGAACTACATAAACGTGATCCCCTAACAGGAGAAGCACGAAAGTTAAACTCAGGCAATGAGCTTAAACGCGGGATAGAAATCAATACTCCCGAGACAGGTGGCCAAGTAAAAGAAGGTGCTGATGCTTGGTATGGACAAGATACCCAAGGCAATATGGGACAAGGGGAACCTGCTGGTGGCGGTGGTGCTTGGGGCTACCGCACGGAAGAATTGTACAAACAATTTTTAAAAAAAAGACGGATACTTTGGGATTATTCCATCATGGTTGGACTTGATGAATTCAAAAAAGTATTTGGAAAAGAATTAGAAGAAGTTGAGCTCAACTTAGAACAGCTGTTTGATCCCGAAATTGACATTCATAGAATGTATCGAAATGAAGGTTCACGTGTGGATGCGAGAAAATACATCTCGTACCGCAGTGGTAAAGGTGATACAAAGATCTTCGATAAGACCACTATTCAAAAAAATGATGAAAAATTGAAAGGTGTAGAAGTCTCCTTTTTGCTCAGTAAATGCCGCCGAATTTTTAATTTTGAATATTCAATTGCTATGCTGAGTGCTCTACTTGTCAGCTTGCATGTATTAAATGAGCATGATATATCTACTAGTGTGAATAGTTTTTGTGATATCAAAAATTCAAAAGATACCATCGATATTTTCAATTTGAAAAAAGCAGAGGAAGATTATACAGAAGAGAAAGAAGAAGAAATTTTTACAAACCTGTGCAAAAATTGGCATGGTGATTCAGTTCCTGAACATCAACTTTTGTTAAACTGTGAAAAATATTTTTCTCCAGATGCCCAAACCAGGATATTAGTGATCCTATCGGATTTCCGTGGCCAGCGTGCTAAGGAAAAAATTGAGAACGAAATTGGGTCTTTCGAAAATCGTAAACTGAAAGAAGCTGTACTTAAAAACCAGGAAAAAAACTATGTCATTCTAGGGGTAGGACTAGGGTCACGCTACATTGCAGAGCACCTTTTTACGGATTCCCTTCAGATTACGGCAGATAACTTTTTTTCTATGCCCAATTTGATTGGAACTGAGATCGCAAGACTCATCCAAATCCACCACTCACTGCGTTCATAATATGGGAAAAACAAATAAGGACGATAAACCGAGAGCCACTGATCCGCTCATAAATAAAAAAGCCAAGTTCAACTTTGAACTGATGGAGTTTTATGAAGCAGGAATTGTGCTTACTGGTTCAGAAGTTAAGTCACTCCGTGAGAAAAAAGGAAATCTAACGGATTGTTTTGCCAAGGTTCGCAATCATGAAGTGTTTTTAGAAAACTTTCAAATTCCACCCTACATAAATGGTGGCTATGCGAACCATCCAGAAATTCGTCCACGTAAATTATTGTTAAAGGCGAAGGAAATTGTAAAAATTGACCGTGCCATGAGAGAGAAGGGACTTGTACTCATTGCAACACGCTGTTATTTTAAAAACAATCGTTTGGTGAAGGTGGAAGTAGCTCTTGCAAAACCTAAAAAACTTTACGACAAACGTGAAGACATCCAAAAGAAAGAAGCCAAAATCGAAATCGAAAGAGCAGTTAAGGAAAAATTAAGAAGATGAAAGGTCTACCGATCGTATCCATTGTCGGAAGACAAAATGTTGGAAAATCCACGCTCTTTAATGCGATTCTCCGAGCCCAAAGTGCCATTACGGAAAATACAGCAGGTGTCACTCGGGACGTATTGCAAAAGTTAGTTGAAAGGTCTGAGTTTAAATCTCCCTTTTATCTATGTGACACACCAGGGCTTGATATAGAAAATCTTGATGAGATCAATACAGAAATCATCGAGATAGCTTTCGAACATTTGCGCAAATCAGATCTTATCATTCATGTAATGGATCATAAAGATTTACGACCCTATGATCATAAGCTTATTGATTTACTAAAAAGAGATGATGTTTTAAAAGATATTCCTGTTTTATCTGTTGTCAATAAAGTTGATACGGATTTAGACGAATATGATTTAGAGCCTTTTTACCAATTGGGATTAATTGAAATTGTGCCTATAGCGGCTGTTGGGCGAAGAAATTTTTCCATACTTTATGACAAGATCAATTTACTTCTCCCAAAAACTGGGAAAAAACCGGATGATCCTTTTTGCCGTATTGCTATCATTGGAAAACCAAATTCCGGTAAGTCGAGCCTCTTGAATGCCTTCCTTGGATATAAACGTGCAGTTGTGAGTGAAGTTCCAGGCACAACTCGTGATACAGTCCACAGCCAATTTATGTTCCAAGAAAAAAAAATTGAGATCATTGATACCGCTGGGATTCGAAGAAAATCCAAGTCAGGGGAAAGTCTCGAATTTTATTCTTACAAAAGAACCTTATTTGCCTTAGGTGAAGCAGATGTTGTGATATTACTTATTGATGCCGTAAAAGGACTCGGTGAGTTTGATAAAAAGATTTTTGGCGAAATCCAGGATATGGGTAAGCCTATGATCCTTGCCGTTAACAAATGGGATGCGGTAAAAGAGAAAGAGACCAATTCTTGGAAGGCTTACAAAGAAAAATTGGAAGCTAGATTGCCGATTTTAAAAGAGCGCCCGATCACCTCCCTTTCTGCCACGGAAAAACTTAGGACTCACAAACTCTTAGAACTAACCATCGAATTGTTCATTAAATCCCAGAAAAAGCTGACAACTCGTGCCTTAAATGACTGGCTAAGCAAGTGGGGGGGAAAAAATAGAGTTCAGAAGGCATCGAATCGACCTCCAAAGGTGTATTATGCCACCCAGGTCTCTCAGGTTCCTTTTAAATTGCTTTTTTTTGTGAATGATTCTAAACTCTTTCCGTCGAATATTTTATCTTTCTTCCGAAAGAATATAGTAAGCGATTTTGGTTTGGAAGGCTTAAGCCTTGAAATCGAACTTCGGAATCGGAACGAAACTAAGGAGGGCCCAAATGATGATACTTCTCCCCGCAATCCTCGCTAGTTATATCATAGGCGGAATTCCTATCGGATTTCTGATCGCTAAAAAAATAAAGGGCATAGACCTACGGGAACATGGAAGTAAAAACATCGGTGCCACAAATGTGGGTCGTGTGATCGGTTGGAAGTATGGCGTCATAGTCTTATTTCTTGATGCCTTGAAAGGTGCGATTCCTGTTTATTTCGCAAGTTTTATTGACTCACCCTACACCTTAACAACCACGCAAATTTTACTTGGAACCATGGCGATCCTTGGTCATACATACACTCCGTTTCTTTCCTTTAAAGGGGGAAAGGGGGTTGCGACAGCTCTCGGTGTCTATATGACCCTTGTTCCATTTGTTACCGTATGTGCTGTTGTTATATTTGTAGTCGTTTATAAAGTGAGTGGTTTTGTTTCTTTGGGATCTATCATTGCTACTCTTTCCATGCCGATTTGGTATCTGGGCCTTGTCAAATTTTTACCTGGTTCCGAATATTCACCTGTTATCTTTCTTGTTCTCATTGCTACTTTTTTTCTCATCGCCTTCTCTCATCGTGAAAACATCAAACGCATGTTACAAGGTAAAGAATTGAAGGCGATTCGGAATGCAAATTGAACGCGAATCAATACTTTCTCAAAAAGAAAAACTTTTCTTAATCACAAAATTTACAGAAGAACATCCAGAAGCTGACATCCAAGATTTTTATAAATGGTTGTACTTCGGCGAATTCGGAGTGGAAGAATTCAATAATCTTTTAGCGGCTAATAAACAAATCCCTGAACTCCATGTCCTTCTCGCTGAAATCAAAAAAGAAGCAAGTCTCGGTCACTCAAATGCAAAATTATGGGAGCCTTTAGGTGTCTCCGCAAGGTTTATTAAAGTATTTGTTTCTCCCTTTTATCTGCATGATTGTCCTGTGAAACGACTCGTCAATTTGATTGAACGATCTCCTGCATTCCGTGGAGCTAGAATGACTTTCAAATTGGATTGGAACACGTTGAAAGAAGTCGTCATCGAACTTAGGCCAGATATCACAAGGCGAGATTTTATTAATTTCGAAGAACGAATCAACTTTCACCAATTGCCTGAGTTAAAGTTCACTGAAAAGTTTGAAGAAAAAAATCCTTACCATTATAGAGTTGTCTCACAAAAATTATTTTTTGACTATTTTCCTGAATTCATAGATGAAACCATCTTTCATCCCTTCACTCAAAACCAATCATTGATTGGATAAATGCTTCTTTTGAGATAATGAATTTCCTTTTTTAAGGATTGGATAAGGATGCCGTTTTTTCTTTCTAATGCTAAATCTCTATGCCTTAGTAAATAAATTTCAGTTTTTCTGACCATTCGCCTAAGATAGGTTTGATTTTTTAACCAGGACCAAAGTGGTGAAGTTTGTAAATCTAATATTTTTAAGTCTTCATTGTCCCAAGATTTCATTTCACTTTCTACGAATTTTAAATCATTTTGGATTTCATGATGTAGGGCTTTTGCTTTTTGGTCCAAGCCCCGCTTTGGTGGGTGATTAATTTTTAAATATTTCCAAGCATCAAATTGAAGCCAAGGGTAATTGTGGTCTTCTTTTAATAATAGATTTGCGATACCTATTTCTGGATTTACGTTTTGAAATCCTTCGATAATGGCACCATCTTCATTTAAATTCACAAGTTTGATGTTTACGCTTCTTGCTGATTCTTCAAACCAATGACGGTACAATTCCAAAACGTAGTCGGTTAAAACAGTTTTGCCATTACATGAGGGGACTTCTTTTGTTTCTCTTTTGCGGATAATAACTTCATTGATACGTTCCAAACTCTGTTTACGGTTAACTAAGGTTAACCATTTTTCATTGTGATGTGTTCCGGTAGAATGAATTTCCCTGCCCGAATACGCAAGGTCTTGGCCCACAAAATAGATTTCTTCAAATCCCATATATCGCAGCATATCAAATGCCGTTGTCGCTACACTCCCACCTGATTGGATATCACCGACATTTTCAAAAATAGATGATGCTAGTTCCCCGCCTGCTGTCACTTCCCGGACAAGATTGCCTTCCGCATCAACTTGGAATTTGGCAGTCACGGAATGAATGACGGATTGGAAAATCGGTTCTCGAAGCAGGGTCGGTGAACTGACCAAGTCTGCAAAAAGTGGGATGTTTTTTAAGTCTTCACCCATAAAATGAAAAAAACTATTTGTTTGGGCATCTAATGTGACCACACCATCGGGGATAATCCCTGCCTTTAATAATACTTTTAAAGATGTATCACAAGATAAAATAAATACTTTATCTCTGATTTTACGAATCACTGGAATGTTTTTACGAAGGCTTGGACCAGCTGATACGAGTAAAGCGCTATGGCCTTTTAGTTTGTCTTGTAAATCAGATATTTGGAATCGATAGGGTGGGGTTTTTGCCACATTCAATAAATTCCATATAGAATTTTTAATCCATAGTCTTTCAAATTCGAATTTGGTGAGTAGGTCACTCATTTTCGCAGAGAAGACGGATTGGATTCTGGATTCAGTTTCGTTATAAAAATTTGTCCGACTCGTATCACCTTGATTACGAATCACTTTGAGGCCACTTACTCTTTCAATGGGAAGGGCTTCTATATAGTTCATTCCCATGCCGAGGAAAGATTCGCCTGCAAATATATGCCGACCTGGAACAGATAAGACTTCTTTTAGTATAGGTTCCCATAACAGAGGTACAATGGCCCCGTCATCACCTAGCATGATAAAGATTTGGCCCGGTTTGATTTTATCATTGATACGTGTGATGAGTTGTGGATTGCCTAGTCCAAAAAGTACAATCACATCCGTCTCTTTTATGTTATGTGATTCAAGTAATCGCTCTGCCTGTTTGTCTGGTGCAAATTTTGAGGAGAGGGCTTCTCCCTTATATGAGACATAATACTCTAATTGCCCTTTGATGGGAATTATGTCCCATAATTTTCTTGTCTCCCAATTTTGGAAATAATTTCGCAAGTAGGGTTTTCGTTCGAAAATTTTACTGGAAATGGTATCGTTAATTTGGGACATAATACTATCTAAAGTTTTTTCTTATGTCTCCCAATGTCTGTCAACTGGGAAACAACAGAGAATTAGAAAGACAAACTATGCACCTAAAAAGCCTGAATATTGTTGGATTTAAAACCTTCGCTGATGAAACAGAAATTACCTTTGATCCGGGCTTCACAGCCGTGGTCGGACCTAATGGTTGTGGGAAATCAAATATTGTCGATTCTGTTAAGTGGGTTTTTGGCGAAAAAAGTGCCAAGGGTCTTCGTGGTGAAAAGATGGATGATGTCATCTTCCACGGAACAGAGAGCAGGCGAGCCGCAGGATTTTCTGAAGTTTCGATTCTTTTTGATAATGCCGACCGGTATTTTAATATCGATTATCCTTCTGTAAAAATTACAAGAAGGCTCTATCCTGACGGCGAAAATGAATATTATTTAAACGATATCCGTTCTGCACGTAAAGATGTAGAAAAAGCCTTACTTGATACAGGTATTGGTAAATCCAGTTATTCTATTTTAGAGCAAGGTCGCGTAGACCAGATACTCAATTCAAAACCAGAAGAGAGAAGGGCCATTTTTGAAGAGGCCGCAGGTGTGTCTCGATTCAAACTCGATCGCAAAGATGCGATGAAAAAACTGGATGATACAAATCAAAACCTTCTTCGCATCCAAGATATTATGAGTTCCATGTTAAAAGAAATGGAAGTCAAAGAAAAACAATCGGAAAAAGCTGAAACTTATTTTAAACTTAAACAAGACTTAGACGAATCAGATAAAAATCTTCGTTATTTGAAACTCACTGATTACAAAAAGAGAATGAAAAAATCGGACGAAGATCTGCAAGAGATTCGAGATAAAAATAAAAATCTACTTTCCATGATTCAAACCGAAACCACACAAATTTCGGATAAAGAAAAAATTAAAGAAAGTAAAGAACGTGAAATTGCAGACATAGATAAAAAACTTTTTGATCATTTAAGTCGCACACAAATCCAAAAAGAAAAAATCGCAAAGAATAAAACCTTTATTGCTGAATACGATGTTCGTCTAAACGAAATTAAAACTCTTCTCGAAGAAGAGAACAGTGCACTAACTAAAATTGACCATGAGAAAAAAGACATTGATACCGAAGTCGGACATGAAAGAGAAGTCCAAACGATAGTCGGCAATCAAATTCTTAATTTAGTTGAATCCAAAAACTCCATAGAAGCTAAAATCAAAGCGGAAGAGGAAAGTATCCGCGAAAAAGAAATTAGAATTTCAGAAAATGAAAAACGCCATATAACACTCAGAGAAAAACAAAAACAGATCATCCAAGAGTTGATCCAAGAACTAGAAAATAAGAAAAAAGAATCTCAGGCGAATGAAGAAAAAAGGAATGAAGATAAATCCTTACTCATTTCTTCCATTGAAGCATACCAAATGCATTTGGAGAAGGCCTTATCTTCTGTGAACCTTGGCAATGCGGCGAATACAACTCAGATTCTGAATCAAATCAACTTAAACGAATATAAAGGCAGATTGATAGTATTTTTAGCATCAGAAGACAGATTTCGTGATTTGTTATTTGATAAAGACGGAGTGCTTTCCAAAAAAGAAATCGTAGATCAAGACATAGAAGACTTACTTTTAGAGAATGAAAACTTCACACGAAATATCCGTGAAAGCCAAACTGCTATTGTCAATTATAGAACCAATTTGGATGAAACAAGAAACTCCATCGTCGAAATGGAAAAACGTATGTTGGAAACTCAATCTAAGATTGAGAATTACGCACGCCATAAAAATGACCTAGATTCTCGACTCTTAGAGATTCAAAAACGAATTAATCAAACAAAAGAGCAAGATGATGGGATCCGTGGGAAACGAGATTTTCTTGATAAAGAAGTGATCTCTCTTGAAAAAGAAATTGAAGAATCATACCAAGAATTTCTTTCTATGAGTAAACTTTTGGAATCCGAAAAGGAAACCTTACAGAAGTTACTCGAAGAAATCCAAGGTTTAAAATCCAATATATCCAAAAACCAAGAAGTTTTTCAGACCTTATTGCCATTACTTTCAGAAAAAGAAAGATTATCATCTGGACTCAAAGTTCAAATCGATTCTTTGATCGAAGAGTTGTACAATGATTATTCGATCACTGATACAGAATTGGAAGTTGAAAAAAGAGAATTGAGTTTAGACCATAAATTTGAAGAACGTAAACTCCGAAGTTCCAAATCTGAAATTCAGATGCTTGGTTCTATAAACCCACTTGCGATAGAAGAATATAGAAATATCAAAGAAATATTCGAACACAATCAAAAACAAAAAACTGACATTGAAAGTTCAAAGCGAGATATAGAAGAAGTATTGAAACGAATCAATGAAGAATCAGAAAAATTGTTTCAAGAAACCTTTGAAAAAATAAAAGCCAATTTCCAGGAAACTTTTTCCACATTATTTAATGGGGGACGAGCCACTTTAGAACTCACAGAAAAAGAAGACTCATTGAATTCTGGTGTGGAAATTATGGCTGAGCCTCCAGGTAAACATGTTCAAAACTTGCGATTGTTATCCGGTGGAGAAAAATCATTAACCGCCATAGCTCTGTTATTTGCAATTTATATGGTAAAACCAAGTCCATTTTGCTTTTTAGACGAGATCGATGCCGCCCTGGATGAAGCAAACAAACTTAGATTCTGTCAGATTTTGGACAGGTTCAAAGACAAAACGCAGTTTATCGTGGTTTCACACGCGCAATCGACCATCTCCCGTGCCAATGCGATCTTTGGTGTCACTAACGAAGAACCAGGGATATCAAAGATTGTTTCTTTAAGATTGGATGAGGCGAAATCGTTTACAAAACAATTGCCAAAAACAGGAACAGACGAATAAGAGAAATTTAAGGAAATGCCATTTAATAAAAAAAAACCTCCCGCAAGATAGGGAGGTTTTTTAACCGAAGTTAAATTTTGATTTCTTTTACTTCATGCCTTGCATTTCTTTCATGATGCATGAACTGAATGTTTTACAATCACTACCTTGGCTGAGACAACCAGAGATTTTATTGTAATACTTTGCTTTATTGCAATTGAAATCGCAACCTTTACGAAGCATATTCTTTTGTTCTTCGGTCGCATTTGGTTGAACTGTCAAAGTGCAGCTATAATATTTATCGCATGCTTCTTTGCATTTTGGAAAATCAGCGGCTGTGAGCCCGCTTGTGAAGAGTAGGAGCAAGGCTCCAGAAAACACTAACAATGTTTTTTTCATAGTTTTGTTCCTCTCGATCTTGGTAGCGAAGACGGGAGTCGAACCCGTGACCTCAGGGTTATGAATCCTGTGCTCTAACCATCTGAGCTACCTCGCCCTAACCATTAGATCGTTTGGTAAGACTAAATCTTTAGTCTTATTCGCCATTTTTTCTGGGCTTTAGTCTCGGTAAAGGAAAAATCAGATTGAGAGAATTGGGAACAGAGAGCAGTAAATGTACAAAAAAAACCCCCGTGTGAACGAGGGCTTTTCTTTTTTAGCAAGAATAAGTTGTAAGGAATTCGTATGGGTGAGGTCTACCTTCCCATGGCCAAATTTCTGTTTCGAACTTATAGTGTTGGTAAGTTTGAATGAAAGTTTCAGTCATCACATTACCTTGTTTAAACACTTCTTTTTGAACTAACATTTCTTCTACTGCTTCACGTAAAGTGTGAGGCATTTGACGAATTCCTTTTTCACGGATTTCATCCAAAGAAAGTTCAAATAGATCTTCCTCGCGTGGAGGACCTGGATCTAATTTTTCTTTAATTCCAGATAATCCAGCCATTAACATTGAACTAAATGCTAAATACGGATTGGCAGTGGAATCAGGGAAACGGAATTCTACGCGAATTGCTTTTTCTCCACTAACAAATGGAATACGGCAAGAAGCAGATCTGTTTTGAGCAGAATATGTCAAAATAGAAGGGGCTTCAAAACCAGGTATGAGTCGTTTGTAAGAATTTGTTGATGCATTTGTAAATGCTGCACAAGCTCTTGCATACTTTAATACACCTGCTACGTAGTTAAGTGCAAGGTCGGATAAACCTTGGTATTTTCCACCAGCAAATAAATTTTTACCATCTTTCCATAATGATTGGTGAACGTGCATACCGTTACCATTATCACCAAACAAAGGTTTTGGCATGAAAGTCGCTGTTTTGCCGTGTTTATGGGCAATCATTTTCACTACATACTTTAACTTTTGAACGTTATCTGCGGCTTCAATGAGAGTTCCAAATTTGACACCGATTTCACCTTGTGCTTGCGCTACTTCATGGTGAACCACAAAAGTTTCCATACCGATAGCTTCTAGAGTTTTTACGAACTCGGCACGTAAGTCAACTTGAGAGTCAACAGGAGCAACTGGGAAGTAACCACCTTTAGTTCCAGGTCTGTGACCTGAGTTAAAGTTGATTTTACCAGTATTGTTATTTCCTGGAATTTCTGTGTGAGTGTTCCAAATACCTTCGTTAGAATCTAATTCATAAGATTGGCAATTGATTTCATCTCTTACTTTTAAACTATCAAAAACGAAAAATTCATTTTCAGGTCCAAAGAAAGCTGTATCAGCAATGCCAGTAGTCTTCATATATTCTAAGGCTTTTTTCGCTATAGAACGTGGGCATTTTTCATAATATTCTTTTTTGTAAATGTCCCATACATCGCAGAACATAACAAGTGTTTTGTCTGCAGTGAATGGATCTAAAAAAGATGATCCGATATCTGGGTGAAGTTGCATATCAGATGCATTGATTGGCTGCCATCTTGCGATAGAAGATCCATCGAATGGGATTCCTTTAAAAGTGTCTTCATTGACCGAATTCACATAATAAGAAACGTGGTGCCATATACCTTTGATGTCCGTAAAACGAAAATCAAAGAATAAAACGCCAGCTTTTTTGGCGAACTCAACTACTTCCTTTCCGGAAGTAAATTTTGGTGTAGCGAACTGCATTTATCTCTCCTTTTTTCAGAGGTTCGTATCTGATTCTAATCTGGTTGCTTCCCAGATTGCAAGATTTATACCATTTTCGGAATCCCTTATTTTAAGGGATTCGTGGAGTTTCTAAGCAAAGTGCAATTAAAACATTGCTCATCAAGAGAGCATTACGTACTTATTTTATGCAAAATGAGTATAATTTAATCAAAATGTCGATGATTTTAAGATTTTAAAAACCAATGTTTTTGATCTTTTCGAGAATAAATTTTGTTATCGGTTTGGAAATAAAATCTTTTACAAAAGAATACTTTGATGCTCTTTCTTTGTCTTCTGGATCAACAGAAGATGTCAGAATGTACACTTTTGTATCAGGAAAGTGTAATATATATTTCAAATGGAAAGTTTCTAAAAATCCCCATCCATCCACAACAGGCATATTCAAATCTAAGAATACAATACTTGGATAGATACTTTCATTCGCAATTAGTGGAAGCAGGGATTCATAATATTGAAGTGCTTCTTCTCCATTTGTTTTAGTAATTGTTTGGTCACAAAACTTTGATTGTTTGAGTAGTATAGATTGTATTCCCAGGGCAATAGGGTCGTCATCAACGCATAACACAGATTTCATATTTTAATTCCTAAAACAAATTACAAATTTAGTTCCAACATCCACGGAACTTTGTACTTCGATCGAACCGCCAAGAGATTCGACTTGAGATTTTACAAGATAGAGGCCTAGACCTTTGCTATCTGGAAAATTATGAAAACGTTGGTATAATCCAAAAATTTTATTTTTATTTCTTATTAAATCTATTCCTAAGCCATTATCCTCAAAAATAAGTTTTGTTATATTGTCTTCCTTGTATGATTTGATATTTATAATCAGTTTGCGATTTGAGGATCTATACTTTAAAGAATTGGTTAATAAATTCATTAAAATACTTTCAAGATAAGCACGACTAAAAATTATATTTGGTGCGGCTTCAAAATTGACTTCGAGTTCGCAATTTGCCGAAGCGATTAAATTTTGTATTTGGGTTGTTACTTCTAATAGTATAGATTCGAAAGAAACTTCCACTTGTTCTGTAGCGGGGCTATCTTTGATTATTAAAATTTTAATTAAATCGTTCACTGTTTGGTTTAAGAGATTCGTGGATATTCTTAATCCGTTTAAGAGTTCCAATAGCAAAGGGTCTTCAATTGTAAAATCTTCTATAATATTTAATGCACCTACTAAATTTGATAAAGGGGCTCGTAAGTTATGCGAAGTGATGTATGTAAATTGTCTCAAGTCTTTATTGTTTTGAGTAAGTTCATGAATCAATTTTTCTTTTTCATCAATTTGTAACTTTCGTTTTGTGACATCTTTCTCGATTGCAATCCAATGAGTAAACCAACCCGTTTCATTTGCTAGCGGGAATATGGAAAATTCATTCCAAAACGTCTCCCCATTTTTTTTGTAATTTATGACTTGGATTTCGCATGGTTCCCACTTAGTCATTGCTAACTTAAGTTTAGCTAATTCCTTTTGATTTGTCTCCGGACCTTGGAGAATTCTAGGAGTTTTGCCGATTAGTTCTTCTCTATCGTAGCCTGTAATTTTGAGTAGTGCATCGTTTACATAAACTATTTTTGGACCTGGATGATCAATCGGTTCTGCTTCTGTAATTATAACTCCGTCAGACGAATTTGTGATGACTGATTCTAAAAGATTTAGGCGATGTTCTTCAGCTTTTGATTTGGTAATATCTTGCATGGCTCCGACCATACGAATCGGAATCCCATTTTCTCCTCGAATTAAAAAACTTCTATCAATGACGGATGCATAATCTCCGTTCTTTTTTTTGTAACGATATTGAAGTTCAAGTAAACTTTCTTTGCCAGAATAAATATGATCATTTAACGATTCAAGTACACGTTCATGATCATCTATATGTACATTATTTCTCCATTGTTCAAAATTTAATTTCTGGTTTTTAGTATCATAGCCAAAAATATTTTGAAAACCCTCACCCCAAAAAAGTGTATTTTGGATCATATCCCAATCCCATATCGCATCATTTGTTGCCTTGGTTAAATAACTGTATCTTTCGTTGGCAATGCGCATGGATTCCGAAGCATGTTTTCTATCGGAAATATCTAATACGGAAGTAACTTTATAACGACTACCATCAGAATCAACTAACAGTTCTGAGTTGGTGTAGGCATCAAATGTTTCACCGATTGCTCTTGTCGCCGTTGTTTCTGTTGGTTGGGATTCTCCGTCTATAATGAATTTTTTGAATATAATTTCATAATAGGCCCATTCTTTTTTGGGTATTATAATGGTGAAATGTTTGCCGATTAATTCAGATTTTGGGATTTTATATATTTCGCAAAAAGATTGATTCACATTTGTAAAAATTCCGTTTTGGTCTGTGATCGAAATCCCTACTGGGACAGCATTAAATATTGATTTAAGTAAGTTTTCCGTTTTACGTAAGTTAGATTCTATGACTTTTGTGAATGTAATATCCAAAAGAGATATAGAAACAATACTCAATTGCTTTGATATATCTAATACTGGTGTGAAGTTATAGGCAAAGTAGATTGCGTCTATTGTATTTTCATTTAAAACTATTTCTCCAAAACTCATTTCACCTTGGTTGAGCTTGATTAAATCATTTTCTAAATTTGGAAAAAGATTTTTATTGATTAATTGGAGAAAGTTCTCACCAATATTAAGTTTGGTTTTGAAATGCTGCGTAAAAGTGGCATCTGCCTTTTGATTAAATGAAATTATATTAAAATTATTAGCGGTTAATATAAAGGACTGCAAAGAATTTTTAAGTAATGCTGTTTGGCTTGCTTCTCTTGTTTTTAATAAATTGTCTTTTAATTCTAATTCATCATTTGCAATTTTTAATTCCGTATAGGCGATTTGTATTTCCTCGTTTGTCGAAAGTAATTCTTCCAGACTTGTTTCCAGTTCTTCGTTTGAGGATTGCAATTCTTCATTTGTGCTTTGAACTTCTTCATTTAAGTTTTGTAACTCTTCATTGGAAGATTCAAGTTCTTTGATATAAATCTTTAGATGTTTTTTTGTTTCTTCTAATTCTTTTTCTAATGTAATGATTTTTTCATTATAATCTGTATCAGAATTAACCATAGCATTAGGTGTTACAAGGGCTCTTTCTAAATAATATTCAAAAATCACAAGATACAAATCGGAATTTAAAATCGGTTTAACTTTTATAAATAAATTGTAAAGGGAGTTGTTTAAAGGAAATCGTATGCTATCACTCAATTGATTCGATTTTTCTCGGAAAGCATTGATAATCGTATAACGCAAAATGATCTGAAATTCAGGGCGAGACATTTTGATGATATTTGTATTCATCTCGCCTTCGGGTAAACCAAGAAAGGGACTTACATCACCAATTATTTGTTCTACGGAGAAAGTTTCATTTATAATTACATATGGATAGTCGTATTCATTGAAGAGAGTATCTTTTACTCTTTCTTTGATAGGTGGCAATGTATTGTTGTCGAAATTTGAAAATTTTTGTTTTGGCAAATAAATTAAAGGTGTATTTCCTGTTAAACGTAGAGAACGTTTGACTCCTCCGCTTTTTCGAATGTATATTTTGTTTTTTGAGTCTATCGTTGTAAAAAGATTGGAGAAGTTTCCTATGGATTCCGACTTCCCCAAAAACAAAATACCATTTGGGTTTAAGGCATAATGAAATCTAGGAATAATTTTTTGTTGCAAATCATTACTAAAATAAATTAATAAATTTCTACAGACCACCAAATCTAATTTCATAAAAGGTGGGTGAGTGGTTAAATCGTGATTTGTGAAAAGTAAAAATCCTCTGATGAATTTTGAAATTTCAAATGTATCATTATTTTGAATAAAATAATCATTGTTATCTATTGATTTGAAAAAATGAATCGAGGAATTTGGATAAATGCCTCGTCTAGCAATCGATATAGATCTATCATCAATGTCTGTAGCAAATATTTGAACGGTAAAATCCGAAATTTTTTCACCCAATAAATTAACAAGTAAAGTTGCAATGCTATATGCTTCTTCCCCAGTAGAACAACCAGGCGCCCAAATCCGTATGGAATCACCTTTCGATTTACTTTTTATAATATTGCTGATTTGTTTTTCAAGACTTACGAAAGCTTCTTCATCACGATAAAAGGAAGTCACTCCTATAAGAAAGGTATCAAATAAAGATTGATATTCTTCGGTATGATCATCTAAGAATTTTTTATATTCTTTGATGTCTTCTAAATTTAAAGCATCGATTCGTTTTTCGATTCTGCGAACAATTGTAGATTGTTTATAGTTGGAAAAATCTGTTCCTTTAATCTTTGTTAAATTCTTTAAAATTTCTAAAAGTAAATCATTTCCAATGTTAGATTTATTTTGAACCCAAACATTTGAACTTTTAACTGGGAGTAATTCAAAAAGTTTTAGTCCTATCATATCAGGCACAAAAATATATTTTATAAAACCGGTTTCAATTGCCGAAACGGGCATACCATCAAATTTTGCTGATTTTGGATCTTCGGCTATGGTAGTGCCACCAAATTCGCGTATGGCGATAATACCTTTTGAACCATCTTTGCCCGTGCCAGATAAAATAATTCCGACCGCCTCTTCCTTGTATTCCTTGGCTATAGATTCGAATAACAGATCGATTGAAGGTTTGGGGGAATTTTGGTTGTTAGGTTTTGATAAAACAATTCTTTCATTTTCGACACTGATATCAGTATCTGCAGGCGAAATATATATATTTCCGAGTTCTAGAACCATTCCATGATGTGCTTCTCTCACTGGATAATGGGAAGCTTTTCCAAGTAAACTCACTAGAGTACTTTTATACGTAGGACTCAAGTGTTGGGCAATGATCATAACAAAATCTTTTCTATTTTCTGGGATCTGGGCTATAAATCTTTTGAGTGATTCTAAACCGCCAGACGATGCTCCGACTCCTATCAAATAGTATGATTCTTTTATATCTGCCATGCCTTGAATGATGAATTATCTAGATATGGCGAATTCAAATATTCAATACATTAAAAGTAATTTTCCGTTTAAATCTTCGTTTTAAATTATCGGGATTTGTTGCGTTAGATTCTTGAACCAACCTAAAAAAATAGGAAGTTTTCAATTTTATTCCTTTTTATAATGATGCTAAAGTTTTTTTATGGAAGATTGTTTAATCCATGGAAATGTTGAGATAATGCTCATCCATGGTGACATTTCTGATCGTATCCAAAGATTAGATAGTTTTATCACACTCAGTTCTGATCCTATTTGGTGTTACGAATTGGATGTCCCTATGACTCTCACTCTTTCTGCCGAAGAACAGGCCAAATATCTCTTTGAACATAGCATCATAAAAGAATGCAATCTGGCGACAGCCAAAATGTACGGATTTGATTCCGTAAATCAAATGATAGACAAATATGTGAAAGATCTGATTCCTCTAACAGACCTTAGTCCTCTCATTCGTTTTGTTGAATCTGGTTATGAATTAATCAATGAAGAATATATCGAGGTCCTTGAATTTAATAAAAAAAGGCATTTTATTCTAACTGTAAAAGGCCAAATAGAAGACAACAAATTCATTCGTTCTTGGGGCCAACAAAAAGATATAACTTTGATTAGAGAATCAGAAGAGAAATTAAATGAACTTCTTACCCATTCGAGAATCATCGGCGAAATTTCAAAGTTATTTGTTTGTTCCAGGCCAGAAGAAATAGATAAAACAGTCATTTCCGCCTTTTCAAAGATAGGTGAATTTCTTAATTCAGATGCAATTTTACTTAGTGAAATCTTAAACGACAAAACACATATGTCAGTTCATTATGAATGGACTAGGAAAGAGATTCCATCTATTAAAAAAACATACCAAAAACTTCCAGTCATTTCTATGTTACCAGAAGATGTTGGCATATTGGCAAATAAAGGATTTTTGATTTATCCTGATATAGAAACACTTCCGAAAGAATCCTGGATTCGAGAGATGTCTGAAGTGAATCAGATTCGTTCACTTATGTTAGTTGGATTGAAAAATGAAGGAAATTTGATCGGTATTCTCGCATTCGTTAAGTTATATGAAATATTTGATTGGCCAGAATCATCTCAGAATTTAGTGGGATTAGCAGTCGATATCATTTCGCAATGCATCTTACGGGCACGGAATGAAATCAATCTCAAAAATAAAGAAAAAGCCTTAAAGGAATATTATTCAGAAATTAAGTCTGATTTGCAATTGGCAAAATTAACACAAGATGCATGGATCATGCAAGCTTTCCCTAAATACGATACTCTTCAGTTTCATTCTTTTTTTGTACCGATAGGGGATATAGGTGGTGATTTAATTTTATATAATGTCCCAAAGAGTGATTTCATAGATATCTTGTTTGGTGATATTTCAGGCCATGGTATTTCATCTGCTTTGATATCAGGCATTATCACCATGACTTTCAAACGCTTATCAGATGAGTTTCATTCTCCCAAAGAATTGCTCCAAAATTTGGAAAAGGAATTATGTTTCTCGATTGATAGAAATCATTTAAGTTGTTGTTTATTAAGGATTAATATTAAAACTTTAGAAGCTTCTTTTTGTTTTGCCGGTCATCCACCCCTCATCACTTGGAACAAATCAAACCCTATAAAAACACAACAGATCTTTTCTGCCAATTACCCACTATTACTTGTTAATGATTGGATTGGTCACGAAATCAATTACCAATTTCAGAAAGGGGATTCTTTATTTCTTTATTCGGATGGGATTTATGAAATTGAAAAGGAAACGGATGGGTTTTTGGGACTTGACTCTTTTTTGACTTCCTTAAAGTCAAAAATTCTAACAAAATCAGGGGATCATTTGATTGCTGATGTAATGAAAGATGCCATTGATGAAAATACAAAACGAATTTATGATGATATCGCTTTATTGTTAATAGAATTTAGTTAATTTTGTATATCAGCAAAATCCAATACAGGTTTGTCAGCTTCAGGATATTTTTTTAAATATTCCCCAACTATTTTTTTCTTACCATCTAACTTGGCTAAATGGTTTTCTATGATATAACCAAAATCAAGTTTGCCTGTCACAATTTCATATCTTTCTGTTTCAATCGTTCCTAAGTCTAAATCCACAGGCACTTCATTTGCCGTATCTGCGTATTCCCTTGCTTTTTCCCAATAGGGAAGAGCTTCTTTATAAAAGGCTTCTGCAATTTCAAATGAATTTTTTAATTCATGCGCAAAGTCCAAATTATAGAAATACACATGACGTTTGTCATACTGTGATGCGATTCTCATATATGCTCGCATGATTCCGAGATTAATATGCATAAACATCAAATTTCTATATTTATAATATCCGATTTCCGTTTTTGTCTCACATAATGCGTGTTTTGGGTGCCTGAATCGTTTGGTGAGTGCAATTTTAAGAAAGTAAATATCCTTTCTTAATTCATTTTCTTTGTAATGTTGTTTTAAATTATAAAGTTCATAATAGTCTTCTAAAAACTTTGGGTCCCATTTATGAAGTTTATAAGGAACCCAATCTGAAAATTTTGTATACGGTCCGTTTTTTTCGTATTCATAATTGTAGTCGATATCTGTTTCCCAAGCAAAAAGGGAAAAACAAAAAAGATAGGCCAGAATCAGTAATAATTTGTAAGAAATCGAGCGGCCCATAGGATTTCTATCGGCCATCATAGCAATTTGATTGAGGCTAATTCGTCCTTATATGGCTTCTAACTTTCCTACCCATTGGTATCCCACACCTCGGACATTGCGAATTGTTTGTTCGCCCAAATGTTCTCGTAATCGGACTATGGCGTTATCTATGGTCCTTTGTGTCGGAAAGGCATCTTCTCCCACAATTTGGTCAAGGATTTGGTCACGACTAAAAACATGATCTGGGTCAGAGAGCAGGAGTTCTAAAAGTCCACAGTCTCTTTTTGACAAAAATATCTGTTCTCCATTGGGTTTTTTCAATGAGTATGAATCTAAATAAATTTCTATCTCGCCCGATTTCCAATTTTTTCCAAATGTTTTCATCGAACGATTGATGACTAGTTCCAAACGAATCATCAGTTCTTTTAAATGAAAGGGTTTGGGGATAAATTCATGAGCTCCCAGTTCAAAACCTTTCAATCTTTCCTGAGCTCCAGCTTGGGCTGTTAAAAATAAAAAGGGAGTCATACTTTGTTTTTCTTTGATAAACTCAGCAACGGAAAATCCATTGCCATCAGGCAATCGTAAATCAAGAATCGCCAAATCAGGTTTATGCGCTAGAAATAATGATTTTGCATCAGCACTTGTTTTTGCCCAAATGACTTTATACTTTTCTTTTTCTAATCTTTCGCGGAGAGTATCCCCTAAGGCCTCGTCGTCTTCAACAAGTAAGATGGTCGGTTTCATGTGATTTTTAATGATAATATGACGGAAAATCCCTTATCAACATTAGGAATTGTTAATTTTCCATTCATCTTGTCCATGAGTTTTTTTGCTATATAAAGTCCGATTCCAGTACCACTCGTTTGCGTATGTCTTTTAAAAGGTTTAGTGAGTTCTTTTCTTTTTCCATAAAAGCCTTTGCCATTATCACTAACAATCATTGAGAATATAGTATCATCTTCATTTTCGAAATGGACTTGGATGTTAGTAGCTTGGCCATGCAAAATAGAATTTTCAAATAAATTTTTGAGAATGGAATCAAGTGCCTTTTTATCACCTTTAACTTTCCCTTGGAAATTATTTTTTGCAATTTGAACATTGGGATAATCTATTTGTAGACTATCAAATAATTCCTTAGGTGCAAACGGTTCGATATATAATTTTTCACCTTGCATGAGACTTGCTAAATAGAAAGCTTTATCCATTCTCGATTCGATACGTTTGTTTTCTTTGAGAAGTTTTTTGAATTTCTCAGTAATCGCCGAATTTGGATGGTCTTCGAGAAGTGCCTCTACTTGCAATTGAAGGCTTGCCAAGGGTGTTTTCATTTCGTGCGTGACCGTGCTAAAAAAATCAGTAATTAAAAGTGCACGTCTATAATCTCTATAAGAAAATGAGGCAAGTGTCACTCCACCAACACCTAACATAAACAAGAAAAAAGTCCCTTCCAATTTCAGCATTCGGTTGACTCTTTCTAATTCCTTATGACTTTCTTTATTAGTAGAAATCTCGGCTATGGTTCGTGCCTGCCTAAGTCCCAAAACCCACCACCATATCCCCAAAGAGAGGGTGAGAGTGAGCCAAGAAACAGCAAATATCATTCTAAATCTAGCAGATCCTTTCAATCGTTTTCGCTCCCCATACCAAAAAGAAGTTGTCATCTTCGCTTTGCCAGATATTTTACAAAGGCAAGGAGTAACACTTTGAACTTCGATCAAATTTCGAACCAACTTGGAAAAGACGCAGAATACCTTTTAGGATTCAATAAACCAAAAATTGCCAAAGAATTATTGCATGTCCCGGGAAATGACTGGGTAGATAGAATTTTTTCTCAAACAGACAGATCGATACCTGTCTTACGTAGCATCCAATCGCTTCTCTCTCACGGTAGACTTAGGGATTCTGGATATTTGTCCATCCTTCCTGTTGACCAAGGGATTGAACATTCAGCAGGTGCATCTTTTGCTAAAAATCCGATTTATTTTGATGGGGAAAACATCATAAAATTGGCGATGGAAGGTGGTTGCAATGCGGTTGCGACAACACTTGGCGTTCTAGGTTCTGTTGCCAGAAAGTACGCTCATAAAATTCCATTTATTTTAAAAATCAATCACAATGAACTTCTCACGTATCCAAACAAAAGTGAACAAATTCTTTTTGCGACCGTAAAACAAGCGCATGACCAAGGTTGTGTGGCAATCGGTGCGACGATTTATTTTGGTTCAGATGATTCCGGCAGAGAAATCGTAGAAATTTCAAAGATATTTGATATGGCGCACCAACTCGGAATGGCTACCATTCTTTGGTGTTATGTGCGAAATTCTGCTTTCAAAAAAGATAAAGATTATCATGTTTCTGCTGATTTAACAGGTCAAGCAAACCATTTAGGTGTGACTATCCAAGCAGATATCATCAAACAAAAGTTACCTGAGAATAACGGCGGTTATAATGTATTAAACCAAGAGTCAAGTTATGGAAAAACAGATAAGCGTATCTATACCGATTTGACTTCTGATCACCCGATTGACCTCACTCGTTACCAAGTCGCAAATTGTTATATGGGCCGGGCAGGACTTATCAACTCTGGTGGTGCTTCTGGTGAAAACGATTTGCAAGACGCATTAAAAACGGCGGTCATCAATAAGCGAGCTGGTGGTATGGGTCTTATTTCTGGAAGGAAAGCGTTCCAAAAACCAATGAAAGATGGAGTAGAGCTTTTACAAGCCATACAAGATGTTTATTTGGCAAAAGAGATCACAGTAGCGTAAGCTAATTGGTTCGCCATCACCCAATATTAAAACGAAGGGCAGGGGTACTCGTACCTCTCTCTTCTATTTTAACAAAAAATTCCTTTGAATGCGGTGATATAGCAAGCCTTGTACCACTTGCTCACTTTGCTAAAGAAGCAGGCTTTTCCCTCCTTCAACTTCTTCCATTAAACGATACAGGTATTGATACTTCGCCTTACAGTGCAATATCGGCATTTGCGATTGATCCGATTTATATTTCTCTGCATGCTCTCGGTGTGCAGATCACATCTCGTAGAGAAAAAATTGCGAGCCAAAGGATCAATCATTTCCGTATCCGCGAATTAAAATTAATCGAGATACGTAAAATTTTTGAATCAGATAAAACAAAAAATACAAATACCGCTCTACAATTTTTATCAAATTTTCCTTGGGCATACGGATACTCCGCCTTTCGGGTATTATATGATGATTATAAAGGAGCAGAGTGGTCCACTTGGAATAAAAACCATAAAGAAGCATCCAAAGCGAAAGAAGAAATCTTTAATACCAGAAAAGATGAAGCATTATTTTATGCATTTGTACAGTCAATCGCCTTTGAACAGTTAAAGAAAGCAAAAGAAGAATTAGAGTTAATCGGTGTATATTTAAAAGGGGATATGCCCATTCTCACCTCAAGAAATTCTGCCGATGTTTGGGAATACCCAGAATACTTTCAATTGGATTTGCAAGCTGGGGCTCCGCCTGATGCTTTTTCAGATGATGGGCAAAATTGGGGTTTTCCCATTTTAAATTGGCCAAATTTGCGTCAAACGGATTTTAGGTGGTGGCGAGAAAGGCTCGAATACTTAGAAAACTTTTTTCATTTGTTTCGAATTGATCATGTGATCGGTATGTATCGAATTTGGGCCATTCCCGTTGCCGAAAAAACTGCAAGAAAAGGTTGGTTTTCTCCGCAAATCGGAACATCAAAAGAACAATTTGACGAAGTGAATTTAAATCCAGAAGACTTTGTGAAATTGGATTTGATCCATGAATTTAGAAAGGATCATTATATTTTTTATTGGGATTTTTGGAAAAATGAATCATATCAAAATTTACCCGAGGAAATCAAAAGAGTCTTTTTTCCGTTAAGCGAACACAATTTAAAGTTAGATGAGATTACATGGAATGAAGCGGGGGAGGAAATTCTCGATGCGATGGATCGATTCTCGAGAATGATTCCTTGTGCGGAAGATTTAGGTGCTGTGCCTAGTTTTATTCGTGATTCTTTGAAAAGAAGGGATATGCTCGGTATTGATGTGGTTCGTTGGACAAGGTCACTTGAGAACGGCGAATACATTCCGTCCAAAGGTTATCGTGAAACAGCGATTAGTGTTCTTTCAACACACGATACTTCACTTGTTTTTGAATGGTGGAATTCTTTACAAGGGCAGGAAAAGGAATATGCTGAAAACTTTTTCTTTGCTAATACTGACGAAGAAAGTTTTCCAAAAACAAATGAAGAAATTGCATTGGGTCTTTTAGAGTTTGCCTTTTCCACAAATAGTCTTTTTTCCATACAAATACTCCAAGACCTTTTGTACAAAGATGAATATGGCATCACAAAAGACCCGAGCGCCCACCGTGTCAATATTCCAGGGACGGAAGCGGAAACCAATTGGTCTTATCGATTTTCAATGACCATAGAAGATTTAATCTCAGACAAAGAACTCATTCATAATTTACGAAAATTGATCACACAGGCTGATAGAATCTAATTTTTTTCACTTTTAGCAGAAACATACAAGTCAAGATCTCAATTCTTTGCTAGAATCATTCTTACATTAGGAGTGATATTTATGAGATTCGCAAGAGAGATGGCTTTTTATTCCGCTTACCACCAAGAAAAAAGAAATGTTTGGGTTCATATGATTGGAGTTCCAATGATTAGTTTCACATTATTTTTGGTTCTAAGTCGCTTTTCCTTATTTGAAGTCAGCGGATATTCCGTAACTGCTTCTGCTATTTTTGTTGTAACGGTCTTAGCTTATTACTTTACTCTTGATATCATTTTTGCCCTAACGGCGACGATACTATTCGGTGGTTTATATGTTACGGCGGAATATTTAACAGCCACAATGTCACCAAGTATGGCTTGGTCTCTTTTTGGTCTCGGCCAAATTGTAGGATGGGGAAGTCAATTTTACGGTCACTTTATCTTTGAAAAAAGTAGACCTGCACTATTTGATAATTTATTCCAAGCTCTTGTTTCTGCTCCCTTATTTGTAGTAGCCGACGCCTATTTTGAGTTAGGCTTTAGAAAAGAATTAAAAGTCGCTGTTCAAAATGAATTGAAAGCAAAAGGTGTATGGAAAGATTTTTCTGCGCTTAAGCAAGCTTAGCTTGTAAATTACAAAAACAAACTTTAAAATGTTCGGAATGTCCTAGAAATTTCGAGGGAGGGACACCAAACATTTTGCGAAATGTTTTACTTAAGTGGGATTGATCTGCGAATCCGGCGGCATGCGATGCCTCGGTGAGATTAGTCCCCTTTTGTAATAAATTAGCTGCGATATGAAGGCGACGCCAAAGCAAATATTGGCGCAAAGGAATTCCAAATTCCTCTTTGAACCAATGCATAAACCTGTCCTCTGAAATTCCGATTCGTTTGGAGAGCGATGATACAGAAATGGATTCTGGTAATGTGGATTCGATTAAGTTTAAAACATTTTCCATTCTTTGGTCTAAAGGATTCTGACGTATGGGTTCCCCACCCAAACAGTTTAAAATTTTATAATATAGCTCAAGAGCAGATTCGCAGTTTAGATTTCCTGCGAGGATTGACTTCAAATTTGGCATTATCAATTGAATCAATTCCCACTTAAATTCTGTTGGTTCATATTTAGCACATTTTTGTTTGAAGGAATCAAAATCAGAACTTTTGGGATCAAATTGCAAAACGATCATTTCGGAAGTTTCGGCACTAAGAGTATGGAAATAATTCGGTGGAATCAGTGTTACCATATGTTCCGTCGTAATTCCGTTTTTATGAGTTAGTTGAAATGGCACATCCAGAGAAATTAATACAGAGACTGCATAATGAGAATGTGCATCTGTGTTTAAGCCCTTAGTGGCTAGTAAAATTCGTCCGCCAAAATAAAAAAGACTTCCATTGTTTTTGGAAACCATTCAGCTACCTTATTGTAATTTTAGAAAAAGGCAAGGAATATCTTTTTATTATGAAAATACTGCGTTTCATTTACATACAATTTTTGATCCTGATTTCTTTTACCTCTACTTTTTCCAATGAAGATAAAGCTCTTGATTGGAAAGACATTTCTCCTGAATACAATTGGCAAGGAATCAAAAACTGGGATTCTAATTTCAAAGTAGAATTATTTGAGTCCACATTACTTTACAATGATCATCTTTATTACCAATGTGCAGATCAGGATAAAAAGATTCAAATTTGCATATATGATATGAAATCGGGAACCAGTAGTGCTAAATCTTGGGAGAGGGGTAAAATTCTTGGTTGGACTGTCGGCAGATACGAAATTTATTTCCAAACCTTTAAAAAACTCTGGATCATTGATCCTTCTAATTTTTCTATAAAGGGCGAAATTCCTTTAGAAGACAGCCTTAAATCTTGGCATGATATCGTATTGTTAAATGGGAATTTGTTTTCAAGACAAGGAAAAACATTAGTTACGTATGATTTTCAAACAGGCAAAAAAAAATCTGAATTCAACCTTCCTTTTGAAAAGGTGCAAGGTATGTTAGAGTGGGGTGAAACCAAACTCGCTTTTACATCTTCTTTTTGGGGGAATAAAATAAAATTTTTGAATGTAAATACCTTGGAAGCTGAAGGGGAAACAAGTATTCCCGTAAACCATCGGTCTATGTTTAAAATGCAGAAACAAAATTCAGGTAAAGTGATCATTGCAGATCCATTAACCGGCATTGGTGCTGAGTTTATATTATTTAATGAGCGTTATACTCAAATATCAGAAGGAATGCAAATGGCGGAAAAAGGAAAAGCACTTCGTCATTCACCAATTCAGGATTTTATAGAATATAAATTTAGTATGACTGCGAAAGAAGATGTAGAGGCAAGTATTGTTAATTTTGTTTTGCCAAAAAAGAATTCGTATGCCCAAGTTTTATCGGATGAAGAATATTCGAAAGCATCTAGTATCATATTAGATCGTTTTGAAAATAGAATTTTACAATTGGAAGTGCCTGCTTTAAAAAAAGGTGAAGTTTTTGAACATACACCTTACAGAACTAAGATGACTCGATATAAAATTCAATTTAATTTGAATGAGATTTTATATGATGAATCCAATTTCAAATACCCTATGGCCCTTAGTGATTATGTAGAAGATTATCCTATGTTAAATTACAATCATCCCTCAATCACTATGAAAAAAGAAGAGATATTAGAAAACGATACATCCATTGTAGGAATCTTAAAAAGAACTCAAAAGTATGTAGCCTCTATCCCATATAAATCGGGCAAATTTGAAGCGGCACCCAAAGTTGTTGAAAAAAACAATGGAGGTTGCACCGAACACTCGTATGTGACCATGTCATTTTTACGGAGTAAGGGAATCCCCGCACGTTTGGTCTGGAATTACCTGCCAACAGAATCTTCCTCAGAAATCGTATTTAATCATAAGTTTGTGGAAGTTTGGACATCCGAATTTGCTTGGATACCTATGGAACCATTGGCACCACCAAATTCGATTCCTGGTTCAACCAATGCTCGTCATGTGGTATTTGCCGCACTTAGGAAAACCGATTTAGCCGCGATCGCAGGTGGCGACCGTTTGTACCAATTGGCCAAGGAACACTTAGCGAAGGGAAAAAAAGTAACACTCAAATTAAATATAATGAAATCAGGGAAAGAAGATGAATTGGAAACAAATCAAATTCAGATCAGATCCATGCCAGCTAAGATTGGCGAAGAAATGGTCGTGCCATAGTTCCCATTCTGTTTGATTGAGATTTTGTCGATCATTGATATTGAGAGCAACTAACAGTTGTTGAATTATGGGATTATTGACGAAGGACCCAATTTTCACCGTTGTATTCACCAGATCTACGAATGAATAATCTTTTTTCCACACTGATACCAAGGATGACTTGGTAGATATCAGCAAGGATAGGGCGTGAAGAATAATAACCATGCCCGAGTCCCCCTACACCTAGCACTGGATTATCGACTTCATTCACATTGATCACGTCGATTCCATCAAATTTAAAACACATACCTGCTCTTGGTCCACCATTTACCTTTTGTGAGGCGACAAGAGCATTGTCTCCCGGTGAACAATAAAGCGTAATACGTCCTGAAATTTCTCTAAGTGATGGGGCAATTTTTTTGAATTCTTCTTTATCGAAGTCAGGAGCGTTTAAAATCAATTGATCAATTAACTTTTTTTTACCAGAGTTTGCTTCTTTTGTGAGTGCAGGCAAAACTACTTGGTGGCCCATACTATGCACGATTAGGTGGACTTTTTTCTTTGTAGCTTCTAATTTGTTTAAGAACTTTCCAAATGGTTCACGGTTAAGTTTTGCTTCTGAAAAATTTGATTCATAAACTGATTTGACCATAAGAGAGTTGAGAACACCTGCTTCAGATCCAGCAGGCCAAGAATACACAATCACTTCACCAGGAAATTTTAAATCATAACGAATTTGACCTGCTCGGATGACTGCCTCGTCAAAATTCACATTAAAACCATGAACAAAAACTAAAACTTCTTCGAAAGGATGAGCTTTGATCTTATTGAAAAAATCCTCTTCTGATTTATCTGCTTTGCCGAGTAATTGAAAAAATTGATTTTTGTCTTGGTTGTTATTCCAGGTAATATCACCTATTATATGTTTAGCGGGGATATTGACAAAACATTCTCCAAAATGTAAATTGATGTCTGTTAAAAAACCATAATAATCAGAATCGCAATTTGGATTGGCACTTTTATTTTCTCTTCTGGAAGTGATGAAATTGACTGCCATGGTTTTGGTATCATCAAAGTTTTCTTGGATTCGTTTGTTGATGAGTTCTCCAGGAGTCGGCGGAGCTGGACAATGATTAAGAAAAATAAGACAACCAATAAAAATGGAACGTTTCATGTTTTGGAAAAAAGAGTGAGAACCTTTCATTTGTATGAGAATCCTTTGATTAATTTTGTGGGATTGATATTTTTTCCATCTTTTATAATTTCAAAATGTAGGTGCGGGCCAAAACAATATCCAGTACATCCCGATTTTGAAATGACTTTTCCGCCAGAAATATAATCGCCAGAGCGCACATACAAACGGCTATTATGTGCATATAATGATTGGTAGGAATCATCATGTTGGATCATAACAACGTTTCCATAACCACCCATCCAACCAGAATAAATGACTCTTCCTTTCCTTGCAGAATAGACGGGTTCGTAGTTGGCGCGTAAGTCGATAGCCATATGGAATTTGTATTGTGGATAAGATCTAGTGCCCCAACCAGAAGTGATGACCCGAGAAGAAACAGGAAATCGCCATAGTGGACCAGCTTCTGGAATTACAGCACCTGGTAAAAATACTTTTTGGCCTGATTTTAATAAGTCAAAATCTTCGAGGGAATTTTCAGAATAAATATCTTCCATTTTAACTTTATAAAAGTCAGCGACTTTTGCAAGTGTGTCACCTTTTTTAAGTTTGTATACGAGACCTTGTTTATTTGGGATATTTAGGATTTGGCCTGCAACTAACAAGACATCAGGTTGGATACTTGATGAGCCTGCAATCGACTCTACAGATACATGAAATTTATTGGCAATCTCTGTAAGCGTTTCATTGCGTTTTACTTTATATTGAACGACTTTTAATTTTTTGGTTTTATCTTCAGAAGGTCTATCTAGTTCTGCAGAACGAAGGATGGCAAATTTTCTTTCTTCCGTTTCTAAGAGATATTTTTCATCGGCGGCTTTAGCTTCTATATCTTTTGTATCATTTTCTTGGACTTCTTCAGCATTGATTGTTTGTTCCATAGCCAAATAACTTTCGCTAGTGATTGGTTTGTCCCAGATGAGACTGCAAAAGGAAGCAAGCAGAGTCGAATAAAAGAAAAGTGGAAAAACACGATACCGTTTTCTATTTAAATCGATAGTGCCATGTAAAACTGTGGATTGGAATTGGAAGTTGTAGAAGAAACTACCAGGGGAAAGTTGTATGACACTTAAATTTCCCCAACGTAGGACATGTTTTCCGATCGTAGTTTTTTCAGGTGATCGAAGTAACATGATTCAAGAAAAAAACTTATTCCTTCGAGTCTAAGGATTTAATGCCACCAAACGATTCTTCGACGATCTTTCTAACATCCTTCTTTTGACCGCCAGTGATCGTGATATTTCCTTTCGCCACGACACCTTTTTGCAATTCTAAATAGGGAGCAGTGATATCACCAAGCATTCTACCTGTGCCTTCCAATTTAACTTCATTCTCTGCTTTGATATTGCCAATAAGTGTTCCCGAAATGACTACTTCTTTCGCAGAGATATTTGTTTTGACCTTTCCAGTCTCACCGATCACGAGAGCGTCTTCTGTTTTGATATCACCTTCGAATTTCCCATCAATTCTGAGGGAGCCGGCAATGTAAAATTTACCTTCAAAAATCGAACCTGGCCCGATAACGCTATTTATGGAGTCTTTATTGATCGCCATTGATGTTCCTTATATCCTTCTGTGAGATTTAAAAATTTTACCCTAGCTGACAAGCCTTTTTAGTAATCCATTTCCTCATCACCACTAAAGACACTTTTGCGTTTTTTCTTTTTAGTGGGAGTGATTTGGGTTTCCGTTTTGGGCTTGGGGTTTGAGACTACTTTTGGTTTTTCATATTTGACTTGTGGTTTTTTGTGATCATCTATGACGTTCCATTGGCCACCGTGATCGTTGCAGACCTCTTTCGGTGCCGTGGATGCGATAAAAATCTCATCCATAGTTTCATGGCACTGGGAACCTGGGAGTTTCCCAGACATAGGGCAAATAGTTCTGTGTACTACGTTTACCGATTTTGCCCATTCCAATTCGGCTCTGGGTTCCTTTTCTAGAGCACGGGCCATAAATCGCCCCCAAACGGGAGCGGAAATGCGTCCACCCGTGACCCCTCGGCCAAGGGAAATTGTCCCTACATCATAACCGAACCAAACCGAAGTCACAAGTTCTGCCGTATAACCCACAAACCAGGCGTCCCTAAAATTATTCGTCGTACCCGTTTTGCCATACGCCTTGCGGTTGAGACCATAGGAAAGGGCACTTTTACCTGTCCCTTCCTTAATCACATCTTCCATCATATCTGTCACAAGAAAAGCGGCTTCGGGGGAGATCACTTGTTTGCGGTCTGATTCCGAAAAATCCTTTCTAAAATCTTTGATAATTTCGCCGTATTGGTTTTCAACATAAAGGACTGAAAGTGGATTTACCGTTTTTCCGCCTGAGGCAAGAGCCGCATAAGCGCGCGTTAACTCAAAAGGTGTAAGTTCAAAACTTCCGAGAGATACACTGAAATTGTAAGGTATGTCTCTGCCATTTAATTGCAATAAACCACGCAGAGTGTCCATGATATTGGAAAGTCCAATTTGTTCTAACACGCGCACTGCGACGGAATTTTTTGATTGTTCGAGAGCCTTTCTGAGTAATACAAATCCTGAGTATTCGGAACTATAATTTTCAGGAGCCCATTCGTCACCATCTTCCATTAAATATTGCAAGGGAGAGTCAACAAATAAGGTAGCGGGTGTTACATTTTTTTCAGGATCTGGATTTTTGCCAGAATGATCCATTGCTGCCGCATATAGTATAGGTTTAAAAGCTGAACCTGGTTGGCGGAAAGCTTGGAAGGATCGAATTTGTTGGTTGTCAGATCTAAATCCAGATCCACCGACCATAGCTGTGATATAACCTGTGTTTGGCCTGATGGCAATGAGTGAACCTTCGACTGGTAATAAATGATCTTGCGTTGTTTGGTTCGCGTAATTTTTGTCTAAGAGTTCGCCAAGTAAGTCATCACCTGTAAGCAAGTTTAGGGTTGAAAATTCATCTCGCAATGTTTCTTGGTAAGAAGATTGGAATGTGCGCTCTATACGAGAAATTTTAAATTTAAACTCAGGCAAATCATACAGGTCCATTAACAGGCTGTAGGCAGAGCCAAATTGGTCATCAAAGGCATCTATATTTTTAAAGGCCCTTTGGTTTGATTCCAAAGTTTGCTGTTGTAAGGCGGGGCGCATTGCCTTCTCTGCTTCTTCTTGGTGGCGAATTTGTATCGTGGAATAAATTTTTAAACCACCATTGTAAAGTTTTTCTTTGCCAATGGAGCGGAGTAAATTTTTGCGAATGTATTCTGTGATATATGGAAATTTATTTAAACGGTCAGAATAAGCCGAATCATTCGGAGATCGATTTAGATTGGCGTAATAGTCCATGAGATTTGCATATTCTTTTTCAGCATCCATTACTGTGAGTCGGCCGTTTTCAATTAGTTTTTTGAAAACGACTCTAACCTTACTGATGCTACTCATGGGATTTGTGAGTGGACTAAACTGGGTCGGGCGTGTCGTCAAACTAGCGAGAATGGCCGCCTCACCCCAAGTGACATCCTGGATTTCTTTGCGAAAATAAAAACGAGAAGCGGCACCAACCCCGATTGTGCCGTGACCCAGAGGGATTTCGTTTAAGTAAACTTCTAAAATTTTATCCTTTGGATAAACAAACTCGAGTAATGTGGCAAGCCATGCTTCCCTTGCTTTTCTCGCGATAGATCGTTCAATGGTTAAATATTTTAATCGAGCCACCTGTTGGGTGATAGTTGACGCACCTTCCTTTACGCGACCAGCTAAGATATTAACCACAAAGGCTCTAGCGATACCTTTCAAATCAATCCCACTATGAGAGTAAAAATGATTGTCTTCTGTAGATAAAAAACATTGTATTACTTTGTTTTTTTGATCAAAAGAGGCTGATGGTTTTTCCTCTGGGAGAGTTTTTAAATCAAGGGGAATGCGTGAAAATTTATAAAATTCGGCGATAGGCTCATACTTTCCATTATCACCGACAGCATATAGAATTGAAGGAATGTCATATGTTGCGGCTTCGCCGAGGCGAAAAAAATCTTTGAAAGAAGCTGTGAGTAAAAAGAGATTTAAAGTTAAAAATATCCCGATAGCAATCGCTGTATTTCGCATGGGACGCGGGCCTTCCCATATCCATTCTGTTAGGTCCCGAAACCAAACAATAAACAGCTTTTCAAACATCCCTATGGCTTCTTGTTTCATTTATCTATCTTAGTTTTCGAATGTAAAATTTAGATCAAGGGGGAAAATTCTTTCATAGTATCAATGCCTTGGTACCTAAGGCCAGTGTCTAAATTGTATCCACCGTAGACATCCAGGATCTTTGACCGACTCTCTGGCGAAAAGCTATATTCATAGGCCCGAGTTAAGATTTCTTTCGTGGCATTACTTGCTTGGTTAAGCAGTTCAATAAAGGAATCACGATAAATTCGCTTTGGGTCAGCAGGATAGTTCCACTCTCTTTTTTCATCATTCATGATTTTAGGATTCACAGTTTCTAATGTAGGTAACATTAGGACACCCGCTTGGTATTTGTGAAATGTAACTCGATCCACTAAATTGACAAGGCCTCTCATCCATACGGATCTCGAATCAAGTGTGGAAGTAAAACGATAAAAACCCATATAAGATTCATTTAAAATATCACCAGGTATGATTTTTTTTTCAGATCCATGGTAATGGCTCGCATACTCTCGTGGAAACGTAAGCTTTAAGGCAGACAACCAAAACTGCCACAAAACAGGATCCATTTTATTTTTAATCCCCACGGTTCGGTGACGAATATCTATGTACTGTGGAAAATCATATTCCCGTGCACTCATGCCCCAACGGTAATGGAGTAACAATGTATCCAATCCAAATTCGACCTTCATATGATTTATCTGAGCTTGGTATGATATCTTTTTGTTATCGTTATAATAGTCTCCAGATATATAAAATATATAAGGGTGGGTTTGAATGTCCACAATACAGTGGCAAATGTAACCTAGAGTAAATGCCAAAAAGCGATCCCGGTAAAGTCCCATTTCTGTATCGTGAACCCCATCTAAGAAATTCAAGATAAGTTCTGTTACACGGGAGTGATGTGCCATATCTCCCCAATATGCTGCCTTTTTGGTTAAAGCTGGGCGCAGGACATGATAGAAATAAAAAATATCAGGCGCGACCGCACCGAGATTTGCATAGGCGGCAGTGTCTGGTCGATTCAAGAGATTGGCAATTTTTCTTTGGGTGGTGTTTCCATGTTCAAGGTGCTTTTTGACCTGTGACAATGCTTCTAAGTGTGTAATCTTTCCTGCCATATTTGCTATTTTTGACTTTTAAGAATGGAACCTTTTTTAAGGATTATCTTAATTCCTATGACATCAATCGAAAAACTAAAGTTTTTATCCGAAGATCAAGTCCGAACCATTGCCGAACGCTTTGGCACTCCTGTTTTTGTTTATTCACAAAAGGAAATTGAAAAAAAATGTGACGAAGCACTTAATTTTCCCAATGTTTTTGGCTTACAAGTTCGTTATGCCATGAAGGCAAATCCCAATACAAACATTTTAAAAATCATGCAAAAGAAAGGCATACTCATTGATGCTTCCTCAGAGTATGAAGTGACAAGAGCCCTTGCCAGTGGTTTTCCTCATTCCTCCATTATGCTCACATCGCAACAATTCCCAAAGGAATTAGAGAAGTTTGTCAAAGCAGGCGTGCTATTTAACGCTTGTTCCTTGAAGCAATTAGAAGCATATGGCCAATTATTTCCAGGCGGGAATATTTCTATTCGTTTTAACCCTGGTCTAGGCTCAGGGCATACCAAAAAAACGGATGTGGGAGGGGTGACATCTTCTTTTGGGATTTGGCATGAAAAACTCGGGGAAGTAAAAGAGATCGTTAATAAATACAAATTAGTGGTAAATAAAGTGCATACCCATATTGGATCTGGAAGTGATCCTGAAGTATGGAAGGCAGTCGCCAAATATACATTAGAATATGCAGAGGCCTTTCCATCGGTCACAGTAGTTAGCTTAGGTGGTGGATATAAAGTAGGGCGTATGGAAGATGAAAAATCGACTGACCTACAAAAAATTGGTGAGCCTGTTAAGGATTTGTTTGCTAAATTCGCAGAAACATTTAATAGAAAATTAGTATTAGAAATTGAACCTGGAACCTTTCTTGTCGCACTTTGTGGTTCCCTCGTAACACGAATCGATGACAAAATCAATACTGGTTCCAAAGGATTTACATTTTTAAAACTGGACACGGGAATGGATGCGAACACTCGTCCTTCCCTTTATGGAGCAAGACATCCCTTGGTGACGGTTCCAGAAAAACCTAACAATAGGTCTGTGACGTCCGAATACGTAGTTGTTGGGCATTGTTGTGAGTCGGGAGATGTTTTCACACAAAAAGAAGGTGGTGAACCTGTCACAAGACAGATGTTAGAGTCTAAAATTGGCGACTATGTTGTGATGGAAGCAGTCGGTGCCTACTGTTCCAGTATGTCCACGAAGAATTATAACAGTTTCCCAGAAACATCTGAGGTTCTATTGACAAGTGATGGTGAATTGAAATTAATTCGAAAAAAACAAGATGTCGCTGAAATTTACAAAAACGAAGTATTGGTCGTTTAGATGCGAAATATACATGCCATCATCTTAGCTGGTGGCCTAGGGACTAGGCTTGGTTCCGATCTTCCAAAACAGTTTTTAAAGGTCGCAGATAAACCTTTGTTACTGTACTCATTGCAAAGATTCAGAGAATGGGGGCTTTGTAAATCAATCAATATTGTTTGCCACAAAGACTGGATCTTAAAAATGGAAGAGCTAGTTAGTCCCTTTTTGGAAGGTAATGATAGAATCATCGAAGGTGGAAATACTCGGCACGAATCTACACTTTGTGCACTTAAAAATATAATCTGGGATGCAGATGATATACTTTTGATTCACGATGCCGCAAGGCCTTATTTTTTATCAATAGAACTTGATGAATTGATAGGCATTGTGCAAGTGTTTGGTGCGGCAACCTTGGCCTTAAAGGGATCTGAAACGGTCGTAAGATCGAAACCAAACTCTGGATATACGAGTGAATCTATCGACAGAGAAGAATTGTACTTCGTCAAAACTCCTCAAGGCATTCGTGGCAAAGAATTAAAAGAATTACTAAAGTTGGAAATTATTGCTAAAAAAGATCATCCAACGGATTTATGCTCTTGGGTCGAGAGAACTGGTGGGAAAACGGGAATCGTTCTTTCCACTCCGAAAAATATAAAGGTCACCACTTTTGATGATATAAAGATAGTGGAAACCTATATTAACGACTAACGCCCGTGAAAGATTCGAAATTTTTGTTTCCAAACCCAAACTTTAAATTTTGCGGGATTTTCGACTTCGTCAATTTGTAATCCATAACCTTTTGGTTTTCCATATCTCGCATTTGGATTGGACCATCGAACTTTTCCTTTGATGTTGATAGGACCAGATCGGGTATTGATTTTAACATGAACCATTTCATTCATCTCATATACAATTTCTGATTTGATATAGAGACCTTCTGTCGAAATATTTACGAGCTCTCCAGTTGATTCATTTGAATCTTTTTTCCCTGCCGCCACATCATTGTTAACTGGATATCTAGGGGCAAAGACCCGAGATAGAAATTTTATAAATTCTTCTTTTTCTTCTTTTTGTGCTGGTTGGAAATGGAATTGGATGCCTGCGAGCTCAGTCCCATCTTCATCTTTGTCTAAACGAACCACTTCGCCTTTCAAAGAGATAGGAACGATTTCTCGCTTTTCATTTTCCAATTTTAAATGTAAATTGATCGGTGATCCATCTTTTAAGAAGTGATGCTCAACTAAAGGAATCAGTGCACCTGAGCCCGAAACATTGATCGTAAAACCATCTCCTTCTCTTTCTCCATCTTCATTTGTCCAATGGAAGGGAACAGGATGCGTCTCTCTATAACCACCTCTCCAACCACGGTCAAGGGAACTCAAGTAAGGTGCAGAGACTTCTCTACGTAGGAAATAAAAAATGGCTGTTAATGTAACAGTCGTAAAAATAGCATTTACTATGATCTCTGGTGTTTGTAAGCGAACTCCCGCAAGGAACAATTTTTTGCCGAGACTAATCCAAGCGATCATCCAAATATTGTAAGATGCTAATATAGTTGCAAATAACAAAAATAGATAATAACCAAATTTCTTTTTGGAAAGTAGCCCATAAGCGATGACAATGCTCAGTATGGATAATACATATTGTAAAGGCTGAATTCGTTCAAAAACGTGGCTCCATTTTTGTTGGCTAAGATCGTAAAGAGCCGCTGTGAATAGGAAATTTAGAATGGGTATGGAAATAAATAGTAAGGAAACAAAAACTATGGGGATAGGATATTGGAAAAAACGGAGTGTCATTCCCAAGAAAAAGCTGTGAAATACTTACAAAGTCAAGATTTTTTTAGGAATGAAATCTTGTTCAGGCTTTGGTTTTATGCTTTTGGTTCTGTCGGTTTGGCACCGGTCAGTGCTGGATCGATTGGAATCGGAAGTTCTTTCATTTCTTCACTTGCTGGCAAAGATTCTTCGTTAGTCGGATTTTGTTCATCTGCCACTACGGGGATCGGAGTTTTATTCATATTCCGATTGATCATTTCGTGTAACTCTTGCTTACGTTCGACCACTTTATCTTCTACTTCTGTTAAGCGACGAATGACACTATTAAGTATTAAGGAAAGAAAACCAGGGCTTTCGTGACCCATTGCCATAAAGATTTCTTTTGTAATCATTCCGACTTTTGTATCATCTGCCGTAGCAATGACATTTGCGGCGCGGGGCGAGGGCTGGATCAAAGCTAATTCTCCAAAAAACTCTCCAGGTCCAATTTGTCTGAGGATCAATTCTTCGCCCATACCAGATGTTTTTGTCACCATCAATTTGCCAGAAAAAACAAAATACATAACTCCATTTGAGTCTTCGCCTTCACGAAACACCTTAGTGTCCTTGGGGAAATGTTTTACTTTAACAGAGTCTAGGTATTTTTTGAGGTGTTCTGCACTCATGTTGTGTTATCTGACTCCAATTCGCCGATCATCTTTTCTACTTCATTGAGTCTGGCTTCTGCTCTGTGCAATTTGTCTACAGAACTTCTTAAGAGATGAAATAAAAATTGTGCATTAATGCGTGCTAATTTTTCAAATTGATCATCTCGTAATATTCCAAGTCTGGCTTGAGCGGAAACGACACTCACTGTCATGGACCTGGGTTTTCTTGTGATAAGTGCAAGTTCTCCAAAGTATTCCCCAGGGCCAAGGCCACGAATCACTTCTTGCATACCATCTGGATTTCGTTTGGTGACGGCAAACATACCTTGCATGATGCAATACATACTTCCATCATGAGGTTCCCCTTCATTGAAAATAATATCTCCACGTTTGTAAGCTTGCGTGGAGATGTTTTGCATGTATTCTAAGATATTCATGTGTGAGTCATAAAGATGATTTGGTACCTATCTATTTTGTCATGCTTTAATTTAAAATACAAACTACGGAGAAATACTAGAAATATTAAATAATCATTGATTAGTTTGATTTCAATATGGCGATCCATATCTCTTCTAATTCAGCGACAATCTTTCCTGATTCATCTGTTGCTATCGTAATTAGAATCAGCTTTCTATTATCTGAATTTTTTAATGTTGTGATCAATTGAACTTTCCCTTGAAAAAGAGGTGCTAAGTAGCGAATGGTCGCGGTACCCGTAGCTGCATATTTATATTTTTCATCTAGTATAAAATGTATGAATGCACCTTGGCAGGTATCCATAACAGTAAAGAGGGCTCCGCCATGAAGTGTCCCATTTGGATTATAATGATTGGCATTCACTTCATATTCATATACACATTTTTCTTTAGAAATTTCTATTGGTACAGCACCCAGAAGATTTCCCAGTTTGTCTTTTGATTTAAAATTAGTTAGATAATCGTTTGTCATATAAGCCTATACATATACAGTCAGTATTTGGTTTTCTGCATTTTCTTAAAACCAGAAAGAAATTTCAAAAATACAATTATATAAAATCATTTTCTTGAAAAGAAAATTCAAAAAATTTAGCATTTTCAAAGAATCATCAAAGTTAGGTGAAAGTGATTGAAATTTTTTTATTGCTTATTTAATATTATTTTGTATTAGAAAGAATTATGAAACAAATTGGAAATTATATTTTAGCGGTCACACTTGGGCTAGTCTTAGGTAGCCTTGTTAACATGGGAATCATTTTGATGAGTGGCTCATTGATTCCTCCCCCCGAAGGTGCTGATGTCACAACGATGGAAGGCCTGCAAGCATCCATTCATCTCTTTGAACCAAAACATTTTTTGATGCCTTTTCTTGCTCATGCCCTTGGCACTTTTTTTGGAGCCTTTGTGGCAGCCTTTATTGCAAAAACCAAAAAAATGATCATGGCTATGATCGTGGGTGTATTTTTCCTGATTGGAGGAGTCACCAATGCTTTTATGATTCCATCGCCCGTTTGGTTTTTGGCCTTAGATCTTTTAGGAGCCTATTTACCTATGGCCTACTTGGGCGAAAAATTGGGCAATCGCAAACGTTCAGGCATCAAAATTTAATGGGTTGCAATCTCAAATTTTCTAGTTAATTTCTTTACCGAGGTAAATTATGAAATTTTTATTTTCTTCCTTATTGATGTTAGGTCTTCTGATTGGATGTGGTGATCCTGATGTTTCTGAATGTTCAAATGAATCAGTTGGGAAAACACAAAAAAGATTTGAGGCATGTTACAGGGGTTGCATGAAGACAGATGACAAGGGTGCTTGTGCCCAAAGAACCGTGCTCGCGGCTGATTTGTGTAAGGCGTCTGGAAAAATTGATAAGTCCCTCGACATTGAACCTTGCCATTACGCTTGCCGTGAAAATTTTGAATTCGCTTGCCAATTGGAACGAGAATCTCGGTAAAGATTACATTTTCGAAATTTGTAAATATTGAATGCGAATTTGTTATATATCGAATAATTTAAATGATGATAAAGATTCTGTGTCTACTTTTGAGTAGATTGAACTATCATACATGAAATGTTACATGAAAGAAGGATATTTTATAAAGGTGTATTGAGTAATTACCTCAACCACCTATTCCTTAGCAAAACGAATTTTTTTACTTCTTATAGTATTCCATTAAGACTGATAATCTTTTTTTGATAAACCAACGACTTCCTGTTGGTAATTTTTCACTATCTAGCCTAGCTGCTAATTTTATCATTTCTGCTTCTAGAAGTTTTTTGTTCAGTTTGTTATCTACAATAAACTGACCAAATTTACGAGGGTATCCCAGTCTTTCTTCGTATGTCGGAGCAAGGTAGGTCCCATCCTTTTTACGTTTTCCTTTCTTTTTCTCTTTGAGATAATCCTTCATCGCGAGAGGAGTTCTGTTGGCTTTTAATTCTCTATAATAATACGATTCATAGACCTTTGCGGGATCAGATACTTTACTTTTAGCAATGGGTTTGCGGGATGATTTTTTGGGTGTTGATCGTTTTTTTTTCATTAATAATCAATTCTTTATATAGGAATCATCGGATAAAAATAGGAATCACAATCAATCAAAAAAAAGAGATTCATTGTTATTTTTGCCTTTTTTAAGATGATCACTTTGCTCAAAGAAAGCGGTTAGGTGTTATCAAAGTCCGATCATATAAAATTTTACAGGCAATTTTTTTGCTATAAATAAACAAATTAAGCGTCATTGAAAATGATTACTTTAATAGCGAAAAAACTTCATTGTCAATTAATAGAAAAATAAAGACGCTTACTAATTCAAATTAAGAGGAAAAATGGGAAAAATAATCGCCGCGTTTAATATGACACTTAATGGAAATTGTGACCACAATGCAGGAATTTCAGATGAGGAAATACACATTCATTATGCTGATCTTCTGGCTAATGCAGATTACATTTTATATGGAAGAATCACATATCAACTTATGCAATTTTGGCAGACTCTTTTAGTAAATCCTTCTGGAGTAAAATCTATGGATGACTTTGCAGCATCTATCGACAAAATACAAAAAATCGTTTTTTCGCATACTATCAAAGATACAGGTTGGGATAGTGCATTACTTTCCACTATGTCTATTGAAGAAAAGATCAAAAAACTTAAAAAAAAATCCAACAAAGATATTTTCGTAGGTAGTCGCAGTTTAATCATACAATTAATAAAGCATAATTTAATCGACGAGCTTCAACTTTGCATTCATCCAGTGATTGCAGAAAATGGTTTGCAGTTTTTTGAAAACTTAAATATAAGAACGAACCTCAAATTCTTAAAAACTAAAACTTTTTCGAATGGAGCGATCATTCTGTATTATAAACCGACAATCGAAAGTATTATGAAAAATTAGAGGTACTATTTATTAATCGATAGAACAGATTATATAGTCGCTCAGTATAGCCGAAGTGATGCGAGTTTAGTGACGAGTTTGGCAACAAATGATTGGTTGGTGAATCCCTCCTGTAGAAACCTAACCTTAGATTGTGGGACTTATTGGAAAAATCGAGTTGGGTTCATCTATATATCTTACCTTGTTTACTAGGTGGCTCTATTGAAGCTGTCACTCCAGAAAATGATTATGGTATTTCTCTTTCTTGGTCTTGGGGATTATTCGTTAATAATTTATTAAGATTGGTAAATGGTTTTTCAGTTAATCCAGCTATAAACGAAACTTGCATATCGAATGTGAAATAATGAAGAATAAAAAATTGAAAATACTGAATTGAAAAAATTAATAATATCAGATACTCTATGTCTATAAAATTAAATACACATATTTCAATATTACTTTTCACCATATTACAAGCGTCTATTATTTCTGATCAAATTTCATCTGAAAAGGTATATATGACTAAAGAAATTAAAAAGCCTTGGAAGTTCGATTGTAAAGAAAAGCGGGAATGTCTTTCTAAATGTAATTCTACATTTTTTTTAAATCCTTATGGTGAAGAAAAATCATATATAAACCAAATGAGGACAGAATGCTTTAGGGATTGCGCTTCCCAAGTAGATTGTAATAAGGATTGACTGAAAGATGAATACTTTAATTTTTCCGTAAAAAAAAGTTTTTTTTCTTCTTTCTCTTATTCTATTTTTTAACTTAATTTTATGTTCTAGAAACAAGGCATAAAAAAATGAACATATTATTTCTCAAGCAGATTGCTATTTTTAATTTCAAGGCAAATAAATCTTTAAAGTTATCTGCTCAAATTTTGGATTTGGTATTTATTATTTGCAAACTAAATAATATTATAAAGTTAAAGAATTCAATTAATGTTGGTGAAATTAATTTATGTGAATTAAATAATTAAAAGTTCAGGCATTCATAGTTACCCTTAATAGTTAAATCTGTTATATATTTAATTCAGATTTTGCCTCCGAATAAAACTTTTACAAAAAAGTGAATTATTTATTTCGTTTTTTATAAATTTGTTAAATGTAATTTTATTATTGAACTTTCTTTCGATATAGCGAACGAGAAAGATGCAGGAATCTGTCGTTTACAGAGAATTCGATGGTCATAATCAAAAAAAATTACTGAATGAAATGAAGATTTGGGCATAAGGCCCATTCTGCGATCATAGATTCGCCCTTTACTGTTTATAAAGATTATAGTTATTCCTTTTTATATTGATAAAATATTTAATAAAATTAAACCAAGTTTCTTAATTACCATCCATATTTCATATTAATCCTTGTTTAAGTCTAATCTATGACAAATGCCAAAATAAATCTAATCTTCTAAATTCCTTTGAACTTCTTCTGGTAAAAGAAAGTTTCGCTCTATCAATACTATTCGTCCATGTTTATTGTATAGCTATTTCAAAACTTGAACATTTCGAAAAATCAACATTTGATTTTTTAAATAATGAAACCATTAAAATAAGGTTTGTTAATGTACAAGTAAAGTTAAAAGATGAGGAGTTGGAAAGGTAAAAGTTACTCTATAAATTAAACAGAATTATCCTCGAAGGAGAGCAATATAAAAATAATGATTTGGATAATTTGAAAGTTTCTCTTATGAATTTTCAACATAAAATGAGCCTTATTCCACAATATTATGTAATCGCAATATTGACTGGGGGATTATATGCAATGTTTGGTGGCTCTTTATTAAAAGAAGATATTCATACTCAATGGGAAGTTTTAGAAATGAATAAGGAAAGAAAGATGACTTATATTGTTTCATGTACGAAGAATTATAATATGTATGATCCTATACCAATCCGAGATATTGAAAATAATAGAGAAATTTGGGATTACGGTGATTTTTGCAGAGATTTGATTCTAGAAAAGCTAATTCAAAAAATTTATGATAATCGGAATTACTTATTATAGAAAAAATATTTAAATAAATAAATAGAATGTTAATTTTATTCTTTTCGCTAGCAAATAGTTTACATTGAGCGCATAGCAGAAGCAATGCTGGAAAATAACCCTAATATCAACGATACCTCTCTACCCCTTGCTATGCTTCCCAGGACTCCGCTAAACGCTCCGCACCTAGAAAACTCCGCCAGAATTCTCTCCTGAACCCCATAAAGAACCCATACAAGAATTATACTAACCCTCTAAAATCTACCCCTGCCTTAGATACACTATACGCTACTAAGACCCTAACGATCCTATCCACCTTATTTCCAAAGTCCTGCAACTGCGAGAAACCAAACCTTTTATACTTCAAAGTAAAAAATAGACCTACTGTTTCTAGGTGTTCTAACTGCCATAAACAAGTTAGCCTAACTTCTAACACTCCCTTACAAGACTTCAAACTTCCCTTATCTTACTTCTCATACATCTTAGAAGACCAAATTTTATCTTACCCTAAGTCAGTTACTTCAAAAGAAATTTCTAAAAAATTAAACATATCATATAAATCAGCGTATTACCTTAAAAGAAGACTGCAAATTGTCTACAGTCTGTTAAATGAGAAGCTACAGAAGCAGTTATTTATTGAGTTAAAAGAACATAATGAGAAAAACCCTATTAAATTAAGTAAAAATGAAGACTTACGTGAAACTATTAAAAATGAACCCATTGCTGTAGCAGATTCGGTAGTATTATACTCTAGTTCATTAAGAGCAAACAAACATAGGTCTAGAAGATTTAAGACAGGCTCAAGTTCTATATATCTTTCTAATTCATTGGGAGGTGGACAAGCAGGTGTTTTAGTTCATACTGTAGGTATTAATCACGGAATGACTTTTTATAAATCCATTCCACTTAATAATCAAGAGTATCTAGGTAAAGACTTAGATCAGAAGATACCAAAGGATACGATTCTCTTTACTGACGAAGGTTATACGTTCATTTGGGATAGAAAGAATCATAAAATGGTAAATCATTCTAAGCGAAGTAAAGATCCAAGGTATAACCTAAGTAGAGAACGATGGATAACCAAACAGGGAGTAACCTCTAATGGTGCTGAATCTAGAAACAATTTATTAAAACAGTCGTTTAGGTCTTACAGTTATATAAGTCCGAAGTGGTCGCAGTTGTATTTGGACGAAATAAGCTTTCTAGGGAACGTAAGGTTTGCGGAAGGATTGAAGGAACTGCTTTTGGGACGAGGTGAGGAAAGGGGGGTTGTGCGTGAAAGGGATACAAACTGCGGGCGGAGGGACTTGAATTCCTCAGCCTAGAGAACAAAGCTTAGATTCCGTCTAACATTTAATTTAAACTAAGGCTAACGGTTGTACGATTGTATAACTATGAAAAGAAGTCTATCGTTTAACAAAATCAAGTTTACTCTCCTAAATACGCGTGATAAAAATCGCGTATTATTTTTTTTTAAAACAACTAACAAAAAGTTCATCGATCCCGAAACAATAGTGGATTATTTGCTAGAACGTCGTCGTTCTGGAATTTCGACTAAAACCTTGAAGGCGGACAAATTCGCTATACTACTTGCTGTTAAATTATCGACAGTTGGAAATCCAAACTTTGATGGATTTACTGAATATTTGCATAAAGTAATAAAAGATTCAGTAAAGATGAAAATTCCGAATAACCGGCTAAGAGAATCAGATCTTTTGAAAGTAGAGGAGATGGATCGTATCGTGAAACACGCTACAGATCGTCAAAGGGTTTTAAGCCGATTTCTTTGGGCTACCGGAATTCGTCCTGGAGAGATAACTAGAATTAAACTTAAGGATTGTTCTCGGTTAAGTGACGGTGATATCGAGATTAAAATAAATGGTAAGCAAGAACGCATCCGATTTATATTAATACCTAAGTCTCTTTTTGAAGAGATCCGAGATGTCTATCACGGATCTGCTCACCTCTTTGAATCTGTTTCTGGCGAACCCCTTTCAGTAAATGCAATTGAAAAGATGATCAATAAACTAGGTAAGAATCTTCTCAAGAGAAGGGTATATCCTTATCTCTTTCGCCATACGTTTGCTACAAATCAAATCAAAGATGGAAATGATATTGGAGCTGTTTCTGAATTTATGGGCAATAGTCCGGATATATTAGCAAGAACTTATTTGCATTCCAACCTAACGAGAGAAGCGATCATGAAAAATTTCGGGAAAATAGCTTAGTTCATGATCCCAAAAGAAAAAGAGGAAAAAGATTTAAGATGTGCAAATTGCGGAGCTTCCAATGTGAAGCTTTACCAATATAACTTATGTAAGTTTTGTTTATCTGATTATTTTAAGAAAATTAAAGTTATGATTTTAAGACCATCAAGGATTCGCGGCTATGTCTGAGCAAATAGATAATCAAATACAAAAGGAACTTCAAAAGAATGTTCCGGCTATTTACTACAATAAATTCTTTAAAGAGATGGCATTAGTAAAAATGACCGAATCAAAAATCATTTTTGGATTCGATGGATCAGGAGCCTTATCTATTAAGCGGCATGTAGAAAACAAATACTTTGAGCAACTTAACCTTGCCGTTGCAAATTCTGTAGGCAAAAGAAAAGTTGAGCTCATTGTATTAGAAAAGATCGATACAACGAAGCCGCCAAAAAAATCAGACAAGATTGATTACGACGGAGAAGTTCACAAAATTGAATCTTATTTAAAAGAACATGCAGTATTAAGATACAATGTTCTTAATCATTGCTTAGAACACAAACCGAAGGGATCAAAGGATTTTCTTTTATGGAGTGATAGAGATTTTTCGGATTTGTATCTTAATCTTAAAAGGCAGAAAGAATTTAAGTATATTTCAAAAGATACTTTACTCTCGATTTTAAATTCTAGTTTCGTTCCTTCATTTCATCCAGTGAAGGAATATTTTCCTTCGATCGCAGACCAATGGGATGGAAAAACGGATTGGATAGGTCAAATATGCTCTTGCATTAAAGTTACGAATCAAATCAAATTCAGACAATATTTCGAGAAGTGGCTCTTGGCGTCTCTTCATACTCTTTATTCAGATAAGCCATTTAGAAATGAATTTTGTTTAATCTTTCAAAGTCCGCAAGGCTGGTATAAGTCTAGTTTTATTGATGGGTTAATTCCGAAAGCTCTAACACCATATTATAATTCTAGAATACCTGAAAACTTAAAATCTAAAGATTTAATTATAATGGCTTCAAGTGTTTTCATTTGGAACTTAGATGAAATTGATAGTATAACAAGAAAAAAAGAAGCTGCGGAACTAAAACAATTTCTTTCTAATTCGGTAGCGATTGAGAGAGCTGCATACGGAAGAAACATGCAGTCTTGGACGAGGATTTCAAATTTTCTAGGAGCGTGTAACAAAGTAGAGTTCTTAGTCGATGAAACTGGAAATAGACGATTTATAGTTTTCTCGTTAGCCGAAGCTATTAAAATCAATAAATTCCAAAAGATCCCGATTGAGAAGTTTTGGGCTCAGGTCTATCACAAATACCAAAAAGCAAAAACGTCCCAAATTTATATGAGTGCTGAGGAAAAGTTGGCGATTTCTGGAAACAATCTTCAATACGAATATCATAACAATGATTATGAGATCATTTTGAAATACTTTCAAACGTTACCTTTAAATCAGTATAATCCAAAAAATAAAATTCATCAATGGATGAGTGCTACAGACATCTATTTATTCATCCATTCCAAACATCCTAATTTCAAAATGGACGTTAGGTGGATTGGGCGAGGATTAATTCAGCTTGGGTTTGAGAGAAGAAGAACTAACGCGGCTGGAAAGCAATTCCTGGTTTTTGCTCAAAGTTAGTACATGTCGTCATGTCATCATTTTCACAAAAAAGGTAATGGAGAAAAAAATGGAAACTTTAGCCTCGATTCACATTGACACAAATGCTCTGATCATAATTGGCTCGTGCATTAGTTGTTGGTTAGCTGGATTTACATACGGTAAATTGAAATGATCTGCTTTTGTGAAATTTGCATCCTTTCTGACTCTATGACTTTTCTCTTTGCAGTTATCGTCGGTTATGTTCTCGCAAGGATACTTTAATATGAGTGATTTTAATTTTATTAAGCCAAGAAGAGTATTAGATTCCTTTGATGCCAATAAATACACAAAGTATCAACTTGCACAGCTCAAGAAGAATCCAGAATGGATTCGCAATCAGATTAAATTTTCAAATTATTATTTGAAGTTTGGAACCCTAGGTAAATCGATTCCTAAATTTTCCGCTCTCATCGAGGTGCTCGTTGTTAACTTAGAGGATTTAAGTGAATCCTTCATTGACTACGATACCAGATTTATCGGTGGAACGTTTAAGCTTCCAAAGAAAGGAAAGTATCTCCTTCTCATATTTCAGAACAGTCCGTTTCATGCTCTCTTTACAACACTAAGGAAATGGACAAAGAGAAAGGAAGACTTCTACAAAAAGAGAAGAGGAAGGCTCTTTCGTCTTGAGGTTGGTCACGAGTGAGAGTAGTGATCATTCTATCTCTCGGATTCCTTTTAACCTATCTTGGTTTCCGATGGTTTTATGGTTCTCATATTCCTTGGTCAATGAATACACTTTCGGCTTACCTATTCATCTCTCTACTCATAACCGATGTTATTGATTTACTTTGTAAAGATTGGAGAAATCGAGGATGAGTTACTTTACTAACCTTGTACAAAAAAGGAAGCTGGAAGACTTTTGCGAAATCCAGGGATGTGAGTCTTTCGGAAACCAAATCTTAAATGGTAAACTACTTTGTGAAGATCATGTGTTAGTTGAATACGATAAAGAGGTTTCTTTTATAAATGCGAAAATTGAACGAGACAAGTATGAATTCATCGGAGGTAAATGATGAAAAGTTATTTAGAGTTAACAAGGGCATTCATGAAACGAGGAGTTTCATCGAATTCAAATTTTCGAGACTTTCATAAAAAGAATAATGAGATTTTAAGTGACGAAGGCAATTCACGACTAACAGAATTTCAATCTTTTTTAGTTCTTCAGAATATGGTTTGGTTAGAGTGGTGTTATACGCAAGGACATTCAGCTATCTTTAAAGGAGAATTTTCAAGCGAAGAACAAGAGTATAAAACTGCTTTTTTCAACAATGAAATCGGATTGTCAATGAAGGATGCAATCATAGAAAAAATTCATGAAGAGACACCCTTTAAACCTATCCAAAAAGACTTTAGTCCTACTGAGCAACCTAGCGGAGAAAATGTTACTGGAAATCAATTACAGGATACTTTTGAGGGATCTGATTCAAATGAGCGCACTCCGGAAAATTGACGCGGCTCGGGCTTATATGGACTCATCAAATCTTAAACCTATTTGGAAGAAGGAATTGGAGAAAGTGGAAGCTGAAATGTTTGAAGTCGACAAGGAATTGTCGACGACAATCAATAACCTTAACTACGTTAACGATAAAAAAGATAAGTTAGTGAAGAGAAAGGAAACGATTCTTCAGAAAGCCGCCGAACAGGATTTATTTTCGCCGTGAAACCATTAAAAATTACATTCTATGTTGATAGAAATCTCAAAATGTCCCATGTAAAAGATCATGGTTTATCTGAGGCTTCTATTTTCTCTTTTTTTGAACAGGGGAGATATTTTACTTTCGAAAGAAAAGACAAGGTATTAGAATCTTTTGGAATAGCAGTATTAGAAAATGAAATTGAAATTGTTTTAAAAGTGGTTTACAGAAAAATTTCAAAAGATCATCTTTTTGTCATTACAGCATGGGAAATCGATGATAAAGTAGAAGCTGACTTAATAATGAAGGAGCTGGATTCATGGGAAAATCAATAGTCAAGCGAGTGGTAGCTTATTTCTATCCAACTGAGGCAGAACAAAAGAAGACAGAAAAACTTCTGAAAGAGGTTGAACATGAGAAAATTGATTTTGCGAAATGTAAGTTTCCAGACGGTACACCTGTTAAACATAAACGAAAAACAAGTAAGGCTTCTTAAGGTGGTGATAGAAAATGAATTTAAGTTTTAAAGATTTTAAATATGATACTGGAAGAATTGAAGTAAAGAATATATTCGATCCTTTAATAAAACTCGGTATGACTTTCATTACTATAATTTCAATCTTACTTTTCTCCGCATCTTACTTTTTAAACGATTCATTTTTTTCATATTTTGCAGTTTATATGGATGGAGGTTTCATTTTATTTTCTTGCGGGATGTATTTGTTTTTTGCTCTTAAAGATCCAAGTAGACTGCAATCTGAGAAACACATTTATGATATGAAGAAGCTCGAATTAAATCAACACCAGAAGAATGAAAAAGATATAACTCCCGAATCATTACAAGAGTTATCCGGAAATATTCAGATTGATTCGATTTCCGTTCCATACGAGGAAACGAAAGACAATGGTGATTCGAAATGAATTTTTATATTCTAACTATCAATTTCACCAAACCTTTCCATGAAAAAGTTTTAGTAGGAAGGTTAAATAAGAGTTTGGATTGGATTCAGATTATGCCTGGAGTTTTTATAATCAAAAGTAATTCTGATATCAAAACCTGGTATGATAGATTGTCGACTGCTCTTAACAAAAATCAGTTTTTCATTGTTGAAATTGATTTATCGGTAAGGAATGGTTGGTTACCAAAATCTGCCTGGGATTGGATAAAAGAAGCATAACTTTTCTCGTAAAACCTACTTGACTTAATTTCTCTTTATACCCCCGAATTTCGATTATGCGAAAAGTCGAAAAAATCGGGGACTATACCCGAACCACACAACCATTAATTTCTTACAAAGATACAGTCGCGGACTGTTTTGATTTAGCTCGTCTCTATTGGAAGGATCTCCTTCTTTTCCATTGGAATGGAAGAGCTCTGAAAGATTTAACACTCTTAGAATTTTACGAATTTGTAAAATCGATTCAGTACGTAAAAGATCCGGATAAGAAAGAACATACAAGCCGACCAAAAATTTTATTAGAGAATGCAAATAGCAATTATCCTTTTGATTGCGATGATAGATCCATTCTTTCTTTGAGTTTCTTTCTACTTCAGAATTTTCTCTATGGAAGAAATTATGAAACTCGTTTGGTAGTTACTGGAAGATATGATAAACCAAGACATATCTTTGTAGAATTTAGAGATAAGGATATCATCGGAAGTGAATGGACTCCTTACGATTGTACTTATCCACATAATATTTTTGGAAAAACTCTATACTTGCCACAATTCAGAAGAGTTTTCTATGAAATCAATCATCCAGTTAAGTTAAAGTAATTCAAAAGTATTATTTAGAATAACAGTGAATAGATTGTATTCAAATAATACATGTTATAGTTCTATTTTATTTTAACTTTACAAAAAGATTAATCAATCGCTGATTCTATCCAAGCGAAAATGTCACAAGTGGAATCAGTTAGATTAGAGGGGGACGAAACTCCCCCTCAATCGTTAAAAAATTTTCTAGTTAGTTATGACTCTCCTCTTCATGGTGATGAGGTCGAAACTCCTATGTTCTCCGAAGAGCCAATCTTTCTTTCCGGTGACGACGGTGAAGAATACTTCTTACTCGGTGAAGATGAAGACACTGGATTTCTTGTCTATGGATTCGAAGACGAGAATGACGAAGCTGTTTTAGTCTATGGAGATTATGACGGTAACATCCACGAGATTGAAACCTTAGAGGGATTTGGTGGCTTTAAAGGATTCAAAGGTTTTAAAGCTCCTAAGCTCCCCAAAATGCCAAAAATTCCCAAGTTCAAGGCGAAGTTCAAAGCTCCTAAATTTAAAACGAAGGGACTTACTAAAGGATTTAGAAATGTCGGAAAATCTGTCACTAAAGGCGTCGGTAGCGTCACTAAGGGCATTTCTAGCGGCGTTAAGGCTTATGGCAAGGCTTGGTCTGATGTTGGCAAAGGACTTAGCAAAGGCGTCTCGGCTTTAGCTAAGGGAGCCGGAAATGTACTCTCTCAAGTGGCTGAAGGAGCTGGGGGTCTACTCAGTCCGGATGGCGGCGGTGAACAGCCAGAGGAAGAAGAAGAGGAACAACCGGAAGAAGATTTAGAGGCAAGTGAATTTGAAAATGAATCTCCTTCTGAGGAAGAAGAACAAGAACCAAGCGAATATTCAGAAGAGGACGAAATGAACGGTGAACTAGGATTTGCGCAATTTATACCAATGGCTTTATCGGCAGCAGGTTCTATCAAGCAAGGCGTAGCAAAAAAGAAAGCTGCTAAGACTCAAGCGAAGAACAAAAGAAACACAGCATTATTAGATTTAATCAAACAGACTAGAGCTCCTGTTAAAGTAAAGAAAGCAGCTTCTAAGGTAACAAGCATAAAGGTGAGTAAGCCAAAGGCTATCGCATCCTCAAAAGCCGGTGGTCTGTTTGATTCAGAAATTACTCACAGCATCAAAGAAGATAGTAAAATACCTTTGATATTAGGCGGTGTCGCCGTAGTCGGTGCAATATTTTTATTAGGAAAAAAAAGCAAGTAGTAGGTAAGCGAAAATGAAGAAACCAAAACTCATTAAAATGCCGAAGCGTCCCAAAGAATCAGCGTCAGCTGAGGTATGGCTACGCTACGAGCAAAGAGTCAAGTCCGTCCAAGAAAGGAACACTAAGAAATTAGCTCCTTATAAGAAAGCCCAATTGGTTAAAGACCGAGTGAAAAAATCGGTCTCTAAAATTTCTGGCAAGGTGGCGTAAGATGTCATTTAAAAATGAAATCATGTCAGGTGCTAAGATTGGCGGAGCTGCCTTTGTTGGTTATGCGTTAAATAGATTCGTTTCAACAATGGATTATGCAAAGCAAATCATGAAAGAATCTCCGGAAACTGGAACAGTAATTGTTTCAACTGGTATCTCTGTTGCTGTTATCAAATTCCAAGACAAGGTAAAAGATAAATTGGTTAGAGCTGGTCTAGTCGGTGGATCGATTGCAGCATCTATTCATCTTGCAACTAGGATTCCTACAATTCAAAAAGCCCTTCCCGCTGGTGTCGTAACTGCGCTGTCAGGTGAAGGAGAATATGAGGAAATTTCTGGTGAAGAAATGGAGAACCAAATAAATCAAGAAGTTGACGAACGTATAAAAAAAGCGTTCCAAGATGGAAAGATTCAATATGTGACTCCCCGAAATCAGTTAGCCTTAGCCGGTGAAACTCAAAGTGTTTATGAAGTTGGTGAAGATTCTGAATATGAAGTAGAAGGCGATGGCGTCTACGATCTGTCAGGTGTTTACGATCTAGAGTAAGCGGAAAATTTAAGCGAAAAAAAACAGGAAGCGAAAAAGCTATGAATGGACAAACTCAAGCAGTGCCACAGAGAAGTGCACACAAAAAAATTCAATCAGAGATTTCTAGATTGCAAAAGGCTGGTGGAATCCCCACAGAACTTACGTCAGTTGTAAAATTGACAGATGGTCAAAGAACATTTAGTTTCTTTAATGGTGAAGAAGACCGTAACAACTATGGTCATCTTGCCTATTATCGAAAAGGCGGAAAAAATCCGATTGAATCGCAAAAAGGAAAACTTGTTGGTTTCCAATTTGAGATACATGGACCAGATTTTGCGACTTTGAATTTTGCAGGAACTACTGGTTCCTATGATGTCTTGGATGCAGCTAACAAGCTGATTCAGTTGACTAGATTCAAAATAACAAAAAACAAAACGGTTTTACGAGAAGGCTCGATTCGATCTCTTATTGATCCGCTTCCGAAAGTATTGAAACCTTTCCTCTTAGGAACTGGAACAGTAAATGGTCACGTACCAGTGGCTGCTATCATTGACCAAGGCGGAAATATCGAAGAAAGAAATTCAAATAAAAGAGCTCTGTATCTTCCTATTGATTTTCAAGATAACGATTCTCTTGTGATCGAAGCTTGGATTCCAGCCGGTGCTACAGGTGTTGCTACGCCTCTCGTTAACCACTTGTTAACGTTGAATGCACTCGGTGTAGAATTTCCAAAGTAAAAATCGTTTCGTAAGAAACTAATGAGACCGGTGAAAGCCGGTCTCTATTTAAAAGGTAAGCGAAAATGAAAATTAACCACAATGGAAAGGACTATACTATACTTGCAGGAATGTCTAGTGCGTTAGATGCAAATGGTGGAGGTTCCTTTCAAAAGGCGATCACGATTGAAAACAATACTAGCGTTAAAGGAAGAATCATCGGAGCCGTAGTTAGATATTCTAATACAAATCTTTCAGATGTTGCAATAGATATCAGAACTCAAACTACAAAACAAAATCCTGCAATTGCTGGGGATCTTGCCTTAACAGTAGTAGGTTCTCTAAAGGATTCTCCGGGCTTCAATGTTTTTCCATTTCCAGGGATTGGAATACACTTACCCAAAAATCTTGCTGTAGAGATATGGTTAAAGACTTGGGCTGTAGCAGTACCTGATCGAGGCGTTATGGTTGCTCTTCTTATGGAAGAGAGTCCAGATGAAGACGAAATAAAACCGAAAGAAAAAGAGAAAAAATAATGAATCGAAGGATTTCTCTTCCTTTCAGTTTTACTCAGGACTATAGAGCGGCGTCGGAGGTTCCGCCACCGCTTTATACTGAGACTTTTAGTATCGGAAAAATCGATATCGAAAAATCGAAAAGAATGATCATCAAAGATGGTCTAGTACAAAACTATTTTTTCAGATCTACTCAGGCTTTAACGAATCCGGTTACATTAGGACTTATACTTTCAGATAACCTAGAACTTCAGTTAAATGACGGTTTCACAAAACTCTTAGATATAGGAACTGGTCTCTTCACAGAAACAGTTCTACCAAATACTCCATTCCCAGGCATCAAGCCTTCAGATAAAATAGCAAGATTGCAAAGTATCGTTTGTTATGAAGATATTCTAGAGTATGAAACCTATGTGGATGAAAATGATTTTTCAGATCCACAATACGAGTTAGCTTCTGCCTCAAAACTACTAATGAATAATTCTACAGTAGATACTCTATTACTCAATGGAACGACTTATCCTGTTCCGGGAGAAATTGAAATATATAATCCATCGGGAAAGAGATTTCTCTATTTAGTTCCTTATACTCCAAAACTACAAAGAACGAGAGTCGGAACATCTGGAAGATTCAATTTCACAATCTATTCTTTGTTAGAAGAGGAATAAGATGAGCGATTGGGATTATAAAGAAACACTTGAAGAATTAATACCAGCCATTGAAGAATTGCGCGATTTTTGCGATACTACTTTTGACGAACCTGGCCAGCCAGAGACTCATGACGCTCTAATAAATGGATTAGAGATCATTAAAGATAAATTAGACGATATAAATAATGAGCAGTCAAATGAAGCAAGTGCAAGAGAAAACGCTGACTCAAATTTACAGGAAATTTTTGATGAATTAACTCTAAGATTCAACCGGCTAGCACATGGAGAAGCACCGGCACAAGATAGCCGGAATGGACATAGAAAATATTTATGGGAATTCTTCGAGCTTATATCTACAGATCAAATCGATGGATATAAACAACAGATGCAATTTTTTCAGAATGCTCTCGGTGACAAAGTAGATGCCATCGATGTTGACCTAGTAACCGGTATTTCGATTTCTATTTCCAATCCATTAAGACCACGTATAACACAAAACAGACCTTTGTGGTCTGAAATCCAAAATAAGCCAGCATCATTTCCCACAACTTCACATTCACATGATATTAATGAGATCGTTTCTCTACAGACGGCACTCGATGGGAAAGAATCAATTCCTAACAAAGGTATAGCGAACGGTTACGCATCATTAGACGGAAGTGGAAGAGTTCCAGTTTCTCAAATCAATTCATTTGCACTTGCTATGCAAATTGTAAATACCATAGCAGATAGAAACGCACTTTCACCCGTAGGAAATCTTCCGGTATTTGTTAAGAATGCAACCGGAGACATTTCAGTTTCTTCCGGTGGTGCGCTCTATCTATATGAATTTGCAACAACCTCTTGGATCAAACTAACAGAGTATGAGTCCTTAGATATTATTCAAGCTTGGTCAAACATCACAGGCAAACCTTCAGTATTTACAGCCGACCTTTCGACCGTTGCAACTGGACTAACAGACACTAGCGGAACGATGAGCGCAAGCGATTCGATACTAACTCTATTTGGAAAGATAAAGAAATTTATTGCAGACGTTCCGGCGATACTCTCGGGAGGCTGGGAAGTCGGAGACCGAAAAACTTCTTACCGAAGTTATACTACTGGAAATTGGCTTTTATTAGATGGTAAAACCATCGGAGATTTTTCCTCTAATGCTACAGCACTAGCTAACACCAGCGTTTTCTCTTTGTTTGAATTTCTTTGGAATGAATACCCTTTACTTGAAATTTATACTTCGGCGGGAGTACTGACAACCCGTGGAGCCGATCCACTCACAGATTTTAATGCACACAAGGCACTTAAACTTTGGGATGAGCGTGGTCGATTTTCGCGCGTTAGTGGAGTATCCGGGAACGGTCAAAAGGCAAATGGACAATACTATGACGGCGGAGCCGCTGGCTCGTATGGTAATGATAAATTCCAAGGCTTCGTTATAAACGATAATTTACCTGTTGATAATGGTGGCACTGCTTTATCTAGTTCCGGTGTGGTTAATGGTTGGAATTTGACTTCATCTAACAAACCACCAATTTCCGACGGCGCAAATGGGACACCACGAACAGGCAACGAAACAACCCCAGCTTGGATATCACATTATTCATGGATAAAATACTAACATGGACGACTTTTTTAAAATCTTAGCTTCAATCTCAACATTCGTCTCTCTCGTATTAGCTTATGTTTTCAAAGTAAATAATCTTGAAATTAAAATCAAGATTCTCGAATTAAAAAATGATCTACTTGAGAAGATAACTTCTAACGAAAGCCAAATCAAAAAAATCGAATCTGACTTAATCATCAAAATGCAAGAGATGATTATTCAATGGAGATATACAGAAGAGAGCTTAGGAGAAATCAAAGTTTCAATAAATTCAATTTTCAAAAAGTTAGACGAGAGAAAATAAAAGGAACAACACAATGGCAATATTACCACAAGATCAAAATAGATTTATTCAAACAATGGCAGAGCCTTCCTTTATTCCGGGATGGGACGTTCAATGGATACCAAACAGTACAAATAGTTTTCCTAGATATGCTATTGATTACTCAGCAAGTGGATTGGATCAACCAATAGGATTTTCTGTTGAGGAATTAAACTATTTATCAAAATTCAAGAATTTGAAATTAAACCCAGAGCTGAAAAGAATTTCATTCCAAGTTAAAAAAGAAACTGTCTTTCGTAAATCTTTGTCATCTGAACTTTTGTCTACCGATCCAGAGATAAACGAGTTTCGGGATTTCATACTTCAAAGAAAAACTAATCTGGTAAAATTAAAAGAGTATGTCTTTGAAGAAGGCGGACTTGTAGATCCAATTCGTACTATAGCCGATATAACCGGAAACAAAAAGGAAGATGTAAAAGCCGCTTTAGACTGGACGAAGTTTCTTTTGATAGGTGGCGGAGCTTATCTTTTATTTTCTAAGTTCACAGGTTCAAATAAAAAATAGTCATGAGTCTAGCCGTAGAACAAGTAAAGAATTCTATAGAGCTAGTTACTCCTAGACTTAAAACATTTTGGAATGATCTTCATTCAGTTCTTCCGGAGGCTCGTCTCTATGAAACCTTTCGAGAGAATAGCCGACAAGATTATTTATACGCACAAGGTCGAACTAGATCGGGGCAAATTATAACTTATGCAACGGCTGGGAATTCTCCACATAATCACGGTCTTGCGTTCGATGTCGTAGGAGTAAATTTTCTGAAGAAGGAAGAAGAGATTCGAACTTTATTAGAGAAAAATAAAGACATCACATGGGGAAAAGATTTTTGGGGAATGGATCCAACATCAAAAAAGAAATTTCCATTCCCGGACGAATCTCATTTTCAAATCAAAAACTGGAAACGAATTGTTCCGGGCAAAATAGGAAAATCCGATATCGTTTTTCATCTATTAGCTGTTAGTGGAATTGCAATTTTAAATTTAAGGAGTAAGCGAAAATGAAAGGACGATTCTATATATATCTTCCAACAAATAAAAAGTATAACTACCCGAAGGCTGAGGGACTACTTTTTAACACACAAGAAAAAAGGTTTTCTTTTATCGTGGAACTTGATGCAAGCGGAAAAGCTCAAGGTGAAACATCAGGTAAAGTGATTCGAGATTTTCAATCTTTGAATCCGGGTGTTACTATCGTGAAAGTGGAAACAAAGAAATTAAATACTGAAGTTCCTATAATACAAACTCCGGTGAAAGATCAAGTGAAACCAAACACTACAAAAGAGAATGATTCTTCAGGAATGATTTTAATTGCAGGCTTAATTTTCATCGGTTCTTTATTCTTTTAAAAAAGTTATGAGCACTTACACAGATACACTTTTTACCAAAACAGATTGTAAAACTCAAAGGGATAATATTAATCCTTATACCATTGAGAACGGAATTGTTTATGATCTCAATGGAAAGAAATTGTTCCTCATCGAGGACTTCGAAAAAAATGAACACTTATTATTTGATAGAGTAACAAAGTGTTTCATTTCTTCAGGATCTATGTTTTGCGGATCTCTTCATGAGAAAGGATTTATTTCTACTGAGATCGATGAAGTAGCTTATGAGCTCGCACTCAATAAGAATTTAAAGAAAGGTGAAACAAGATATCATTGGGAAGCACATAAGCGAGTCATCAATCTTTTTCTTAAAGATACAGATGTTACTTTTGATTATGAAGTCTCCTCGATGGATGGAATTTATGAACGAATGGTCGAAGGATCTCCTTTCCTTTGCTCTTTGAATATTAAACCTTGGTATCCTTCCGGGAGTGGTCATCTAACTTTATGTAGTGGCAAAAGAAATAATTATGAGAATAAACTCATTGGTGTTTTCTTGAAAGATCCATTTGGAAAACTTTTAACCAGTTATAAAGATCATGATGGAGATAATTGCTATATTCCACTTGATGATTTTAAAAAAGCAATTAAGGGACCATCGAAGGCTCCATGTCACATTGGATTTATTAAAAAGAGGAAAAAATGAAAAGCGAAAACAAAACACTTCTATTCTTACAACATTTCGGAATAGCGATATTCTTTTTAGGATTTATTACAGATGCAGTACTTCAGTTTTTTGGAAAGGCTCCGCAGGTATCTATTTCCGAATCAATGGCCTTTCCGGCGTTCTGGTCACTGTCGGTAATAGGACTCATCTTTATTGCCTCACCTATCTTCCCATACGCATGGGACAAATGGCAAAAGAGGAAGTAATGAAAATCCTAATTTTACTTATATTTTTTGGATCCTTTTTTCATTGTACTTCTTTAGAAAAGAATCCCGGATCTATCGCCAAACAAATTGATCTTGTCGAGGATCTCGTGGAGAAACTTCCTGAAGAAGATAAACCTAGGCTTAAAAAATTTTTCAATAATGTAAGAGCTGAAGAAGTTAAACAAGATAAGACGATAGAGAACACTAAAGATGATGCTATGGTTTCAAAACGAATTGCTTTAGATAGCAAGGAAGACGCCGGCAAGTGGCAAGGAATTAGAAATACATTCATTGCCATCATTTCTATTTTTGTAATTACTTTAATCGGTTATTTGATTATTAAACTAGGACTTGTAAAAGTACCGCTTCTCAATTAATAATTCTTTCGTCTTCTTGGATGCCATCAACGATTTCAACTAGAAGACGAAATTCTTTTTCTTCATTTTCAGATCTCTCCTTCAGTTTTAAAAAATTCAATCGCTTCGAATAATGATAATTAACTTCTTTTGCTTTGTGCAAAATAGAACCTAGTACGTCTGAGTCGGTCGGATAGATCCCGGTCTGCTTCATAAACTCTTTTCTATAATCATCCCAAATTAAAATCAAATTATGTTCGCTTAACCGTGCCTGGATCTTGACTGATTTCTGCATAGGAACTTAGTTAGCACATAGATTTCACTTGACAAGCTTAATAAAAATCTTTGATTCACATAGTTAGAACGATGTTGGAACAATATTTTTACATTGTTTGAACATTGTTGAAAGAATAATCGAAGCGAAAAAGGACATTAAACAGATGATAGATTCAGTAGAAGCTTTTCGAAGTATGAAAACAGCTTACGGAAAACGTAAAAGTGAGTATCCAGAGGCAACGTACACATTTGAATTTTTTACCGAAAAAGGAAAACACGTCGTAGACGGTGAAAATATTCCTGTAAGCTTTAAAGTTTTAGATCAGCTGATGTTTCAGCCGCTTTTTATTAATTATGAAATTAAAAAAGACGGTGAAACATTTTCAGCAGGTCAATTAAGAGCATTTGTTCCGGAAGAAAAGATAATCACTCCTCCACAACCAACTCCTACAGTAGAAACGAGTCCTTTAGATATCATGAAGGCAACTTTTGAAATCAATCGTCTCTATGCGGAAGATGTTGAGAGGATAAATAAAAAGTATTCTGCTAAATTTGCGGAATATGATGAAGAGGTAGAGGCTCGGATTGCAAAGCAACGTAAAAACTTAGATGAAAAGTTAGACTCTGTTGAATACGCTAACACTCGTCGAATGGAGATTCAACAAGAAGAGTTTCAACTTGAAAGAAAAAGATGGGATCTCGAAAAGGAACAAATACTTGCACGTAGAAAAACAAGAGAAGACAGATTCTCATTTGGTTCCGTCTTTGCAAAAGTAACAGAAGGAGCAATGGAAGCTTTGTCAGCTAACCCGGAACAATCTATAAACATGGCTATTTCATTAGCTAAGATTGCCGGGAAAGCATGGAGAGGTGAACCTATTGAAATCTCAGTCGAAAATACTTAAAGATAAAATCATACTTCCTAAAGGTAGAATTGCAATGGCTTTACTTAATGCTATTGCAAAGGAAGGATTTCCTTATCTATTAAAACAATTAGATCCTAAGTTAAAGGAAGAGATAGAAAAAATGCAATTGTATATAGAACAGACCACCAAACAAGAAAATATAAGAAAAAAATATTTTCCGAATGCAATTATTGTCGAGGATTATAAGGTGATAGAAAATGACAGCCGAACAGAAGATTGATAGACTAATAAACATACTCGATAAGGTAGAAAAATTTGTATCTAGGCAAATGCCAGGGAGTGCGCTTCTTAGTCCAGAGCTCAAAGAGATCAGAAAGGATATAAATGAATTAAAGAGCAATGGCGCTTAGTTTGTTGAACCTATTTAAAATTGGAAAAGAAGGTAAGCTGTTTGTTGAATCTTGAAGTACAAGAGAGGAGACGCGGTGGGGTTCAGCTCAAAAACCCTGCCACTTTTTTTAAAATAAAACAATGATTAGAAGGAAGAAGATATGGAAAGAACTTTCAATGGAATAATTCAGGCGATTTTTACTTATTTGATATTTCTATTATTTATAGAAAATCCGAATCCGTTAGAATGGTCGATAACTCAAAAGGTATTTTTAATCCTAATTGCTTGGATTTCAAATTTGTTCGAAAAACATTTTGGATATTTTTGGGAGAAGGAAAATAGAGAACACCCTTTCGGTGTTGGTAAGTAAGATGTCCCACACTGAATTTAAATGAAATTCAGTGTGGGGAAGAGTTAAGTTTGAATCCTTTAGAAATCTCTTCAAAAGAGATCATTGATGACATCCACAAATTAAACGAAACATTCTTTGATCAAATTATATTTGCAGATCTTGAGATGGAAGAAGATGAGCCGGAATATGAAACAAGTGATCTAATTTGGAAGAATCCAAAGTATAAGCAATTGAGATGAAATTTATTTCTAATTTAAAACAAGCATTCCGGGTAGGAGTAAAAGAATTTCATACCTTGCAAAGTTACGAATTACAAAAAAGAAGTCTCTTGTTAGATGTTATAATTCAATATGACGATCATGGAAGCAGCGAGCAAAGAATTTCATTGATGGATTTGGAAAATTGGTTGGTTAATCTTAAAAATGGAACTCCACGTTGGGTAAAATATTTATCAATCACAATCCTACCTTTACGAGATATTAAATAACTTGAAACGTCATAGTAAGAATTTTCTTGAATTTCATGCACTTTTTTTTACGTTTCTGTCTAATCATGATTCACTAGATGCAGCCGAAGATGAAAAAGCCTGTGACGAAATGGATAGGTATTGGAAAGAATTTACAGAAAAAGAAATTCAAGTTTCAAATAAATTATTTGATTTACTTAAAGAGAATCCATCACAATAAAAACTTAATGAACTATTGATAAGAAGAATTCTCGGACGTACTCAAAGTTAAAATATTTTTCTCGTGCATAGACATTAAACTCGATTTCTAGCTGGGGTTTTTCTTCTTTCTCCACAAACTTGCTTATTGATTTCAGTTGTTTGCTGGTTAGCACGACACTGAAGTCTATTTCAAAGCTAACTCTTGATTCTAACTCTCTTAAAATAGGATAATTGTAATTAATAAAAAGACCATCCTCTGAAACTATTTTTAATCTTAGATTTTTCATATCTAAATCAGCGTAATTATAGTTTTTAACTTTAATCTTTAAACGAAGTCGGTCTAGTGGTTTGTTCAACTCAATGCTTTCTACAGTCACGACAAGCTGATCTTGTTTAATCGGGAATAGCTTATTATTAATACATTTTAGAATCATCGGAACCAACCTTAACAAGAAACTTAATACTTGTTTCATCCAAAATAGATATTCTGTCATAAAATTAACCTCTTGACTTTAAAAAGAACTTGTACAAGAACGGTAATCAAAGATTAACCTCTTGCACCCTCGGACTGCAATCCGGGGGTTTTTTATATCCTGATTAGGTGGCGTTTAACGTCTACAAAATTAATTGATTATTAAATCCGTATGAAACAAGAAAAGAAATATTACCTTTGTCATTATAAAGATAGATCAGGAATCAATCATTTGATTAAATTGGATGACTCTCCACCGCTCTTTATGAAACGAGATGGTTTTTCACTCACGCTATTGCATTTTACAGAAGTTCTATATGAAGGAGAAGATCATGAAAGGGAAAGACCGTGCATCTTTAAGAAATAAAAATCCTATCTATTGAAGGCAGGAAGGCAATCCCAAAAAATCGAAATCAACAAACAAAGTCAAGGCGTAAGAAAAAATGATTTTTAGCCTCCGAGAAATTGATTTTAGATAATAGCAATAGCTTAAGGTGGTGAATGAAGAAAAACTATCTTAAGCTTTTTTTTGACGGAACCCGAATTTGTGAAAATAACGACATGACGACATGTTTAAAAAAAATGTAAAAAGATATTAAAAGATAAACTTTTTTAATTGCATTTTTTTCCCTCCTTTGTAAGATGTTAGTATCAACAAAGGAGGGAAAATCGTGGCGGTTACCAAAGATACTCAAATCGGAGCTAAGTTTGAAAACAAAATAGTTTCTGAAATTGATAAATATGCGGCAATGCATGAAATGGATAGATCAAAAGTCATCCGTTTGGCAGTGAAGCAATTTCTTGGGTTAACGCCTTCTAATCAACCTAGTCAAAAAGGCAAATTAAGTAAGGCCGTTTAATCTTTTTTTTTGAGGCGGGGTTAAAGAACTTCAGTTTCGCATAAACACTGCGGGCGGAGGGACTTGAACCCCCATGCCTCTCGGCGCCAGAACCTAAATCTGGTGCGTCTGCCAATTTCGCCACGCCCGCATTTGTTTGTATAGGCAGTCTCTAAAATGGACTTAAGCTGTCGAGAACGAATTCTAAAGAATAGATTCCAAATTTCTATAGATTGATTTTCTGTAACAATTACATTGCGGTGGTACGCAATAGCTTCCATTGCTCTGATAATTCCACGAGTAAATTGGGAAAATCAAAATGAAATTCGGCTAACCTTTGTTTGCGTAGATAAACAAAGGGTATATATGAGAATTCTTTTTGTAATTGAAACAAATATTCTTTATGACGCAATTCTGTGATGGATGAGTCACTCGCGATTAAAATTGCTTCGCATTCCCTGAAGGCAAACATTCGCATTTCTGCTAAAGAAAAATAGCCTTTGTGATCAGCCGCTTGGTTTTCTCCGCCGGACATTTGGACCAATATATCTAATTCAGTTCCTCGGCCACCAATCACGTATTGTCCTTTGTTCCTTTCAAGCAGGGGAAGGACGCGAAGGGGCAAAGATTCCTTATGGAACTGTAGAAACGCTTTTTTTTGGCAATACCCTTGGATCATTTTCCTTTCCCTTAGAATAAAAATCGAATTCTGCGATTTTTATCTTTCTCAATGATAACGAATCCGATAAAAATTTGTCAATAAATAATATTGAGACTCAAAATCAATATATAGGCTATTCTAAAGCAATCCAACAAAACTCTATGCAAAGACAATCCAAACTTCCTCAGTAAATTCTTAGAAATTCTATCTTCCATTGCTATTTTGTTAAAATTTAAAATTTTCCGAAGGTAAATTCCGATCTGAGTAATTCAATTTTCAATTTTTCCGAAGGAAAAAGGAATTTTTTGACATGAACAGTTCCATTCTATTTTATATTTCGGTTTTGAATCCATAAACAACAAAATTGGAACCGCAAGGAGGGCTTGGTGGGCAATACACTCCGTAAATTCCCGAACGATGATGAATGCGGACAAAAAATTTGGAACTTTCGGCCCAAGGTAATTTATAATCCGCTTCAAACATTAGATAATTAAGCCAAGCACGTGATTCCACATCATCCAAATTGATCTTACCTCGGTCATAGCCAAAAGCAAAGTTCTCTAATTTCGGATTTTGTGAGGCGACGGATTGCCCTTCACCGACTGCAAAACTGATGGGTTTCCCAAAAAGATTTGGAATTCTTGCAATGCCAACACCGACGGCTTCTGAATGACTCATGGCTCCCGTATGACTTGCCACCATCCCTTCCAATTCAAATTCAAAAATGGAATACGTGTAATTGAGTTTTCTATTTAATCCAAGGCCGTAAATATAAGAGGGACGATATTTGAAATCTAAATTAAAAGATATAGGAGCCAAGTCTGAATTTACGAATATGCCACCAAATCCAAGCAAGGTGTAATTTGGGGCAAATAATTTTTGTTCGCTAAAGGTTGGTGATGATTGAAAGTATAAAATGAAAAGAAATAAAATCCGAAAAATACCGATTTTCATAGTGTAACTAGTGTAATAATTTTCGTGCATCTTGACGAGAAATTTTTCACATAGAAAGGCTACTTTTTTGAATATTAAATAGTCTCAGTGGAAGTTTTATAAAATGGATAAAGAATAAAAATAAAAAATTTCTTTTTTTGACCTTTTGAACCAAACCTTCTTTTTCCAATTGGTCAAAATTTTGAAATCCTTTTAATTTTTCAGGGTTTAAAATATTATATACATGGAATACTTTATCTTTTTCCATTTCTAAATATTGGAAAAAAACGGGTGATTTATTTTTATATCCGATGATGGAAAGTTCTCCATTCGCTTGGGTAAAATAAACTTCTATATCCTTTTTTGCATTCGCAGTTGTTTTGATTAAAAAATTTACAAGCCTCAAGGCTCCTGAGATAGGAATCCTTGCCGCATGAACTTTTCCTCCTCCATCTGAATAAGCGATCGCATCTTCTCGTAATATATTTGTTAACTTCGTCGTATCTTTAGTATAACAAGCAAACAAAAACTCGTTTATTATTTTTGTTTTGTCTGAAGGATCGGGTGCGAATTTTTTTTCTCTTTTTTCAATAGATATCTTTGCTCTTTTGAATATTTGGCGAATATTGGATGGAGATTTATTTACTACCTCAGCGATCCATTCATATTCATAAGAAAAAAGCTCTCTCAATATAAATACGGCTCTTTCGATAGGATTTAAACTTTCGAGTACTACCAAGAGTGCAAAATGTACTTTGTTCTCCGAATGGGATTCATGTGTTTCGGGAATTGGTTCTGGAAGGTAGGGACCTATATAAGTTTCTTTTTTTCGTGATGCTTTCTTTAAAAGATCAAATGCCAGTCTCGCTGTAGTTTTCCCTAAATAACTTTTCAAATTTTTAATATCGATATTTGTATCTTTCATATAACGAAGGTATGTTTCTTGTAAGATATCTTCTGCGTCTTGGTAACTCCCTGTGATTCGATAAGCTATAGAAAAGAGATAGGATTTTAAGATCAAAAATTGATTTGTATCACGCATATCTAAATCTCTTTCTCAATCTTCATTAAATCTTGTTTTGGCCAAAAGTAAGAACGTATGGGCAGGGATTTTTCTAATTTGATCGAAAGCATAGTATATTTACAAACTAGTTCTTTGATAATTGCCCCAAGTTTACCTGTAAAAATGAGATCTTTTGGTTTATCGTAAGCATTTGTCATTTGAATTAGACCATTTTTTCGTCCAAGACTTACACATCGTCCCGCAAAACCAAACTTAAACGGATAGACTTTTTTGCCATTTAATGATTTCATTACAGTTTCTGCTGCATAAACTCCCATGGGCATAGCCGTCACACAACCCATTCTGAGAGCTGAACCTGGTAGGTAAACTGCATCCCCAGCAACAAAAACATTTTGGTATTTGGGAATTTGCAAATATTCATTCACATAGATCTGATTTTTTTCATTTGTATCTATGCCAGCTTCTTTTGCGAGATCAGAACATAAAAAACCTGTTGTCTTGATTAATAAATCATATGAAACTTTGGTTCCATTACCAAAGGTAATTTCATTATTTTGATGCTCGATCAATTTAGCACCTTCAATGATCTGGATATGATTCTTTTGGAAAAAATTTCTAATATATGTTTGGCCTTTCTTAGAAAATTGGTGAGCGAATTTTCCCTGTTCTATTATTCCTACAGAAATTTCTTTATTTGACTCTTTTAGTTCTGTCGCAAGTTCAATGCCCGTCAATCCGCCTCCAAGTATCCAAACCGATTGGATCTGTTTTTCGGATAAGACTTGGGATGTTTCCATTGTTTGCGTTAATGTTTGAATTCCAAGCCAGGGATTCATTGTATTCGTTTTTGTGCTACCCAATGCATAAATCAATCCATCATATTTCCATTCAGATTTATCGTTTGTTAGTTGGATAGTGGATGAATCTGGATTCCAATTAGAAATTTTATCCTCCACAAAATTTACATTGTTTGGGATAAGATCAGTAATTTTGTATTTTTTATAAGGCCTTGGATTTAATTTTTCATGATTACGAATTCTTTCTACAAATTCATCTCGTTCATTGATCAGTGTGATATCTAGATGTTTGTCTATTTTTGCCAATCGGTTTACTGCCATAATTCCCGCATAACCAGCACCTAATACTAAAATACGTTTTTTCATCTTTGCCCATTCCTATTGTTTTCTGATAGGAAGACGATTCCAGCTTGCTTTTTTGTGACAGGTTTTTAAAAGAAAAGGCCCTTTAACGGTTTTTTTTCCGTCAAAAGGCCGAGGCGCCAAGGAGTGTTTTGTTGCTAAAAAATTATTTGTTTAAGGGAATAAAAGATACGACCATAGCTTTACTGCGTGTATCGCTCGGGAGCTTTGAAATCATTTTTTTAAGCTGGTCTTTATCTGAAGATTTGCCAATCTGAACCACAAAAAATCCATTTTTGTAAATGATAAAGGGTTTTGATTTAGGTTTCGCTTCATTTACTTTAGCTAAAAAAGTTTCAGACGATTCGCGAGTTCCAAATGCACCTAATTGAACGGTATAAAGTTTGTCTGAACTCTGAATTTGATTTTTTTTGGAGATTTTTTTCTCTTTAGTTGTGCTCAAATTTTTAAAAGCCACTTCTTTCCGTTTGGTTGTCTCTTTTTTGGGAAGGGGAATTTGTTTTGTAAGGTCTAGGACTTGAGCTTTCTTTTCTTCTTCTTCATCTTTTGCGGTTGAAGACTCAGCAAAATTGGGATTTGTGTTTCCTGGCTGAAGATCAGCCATCGGTATTTCCATACCATTTGATTTAGGAAGAGGTATTGTTTCATCTGCGTTTGTTAGAGATGGATTTGCCTGCGCTAAAGAAATTTGTGAATTGGTTATCACTTCTTCTTGTTTTGTGACACTTTGAGTTTGGTTTATAACTTCTGTTCTGCCTTTCCCGACAGATACGCCGAGGAAAAAGAAAGAAAAAAACAGGGCAAATAAGAATAATGACAAAACACCTATACGTTGTTTGTCTAAATTGATAATATAAAAAACTCTTTCTTTCATGCTGAAACCTTGACTTGGTTTTTGATACTTTCAAAAACCTGCTTTGTTATTTTTTTTAGCTCTTCAATTGAATTATCGTTCGGTATTACAAAATCAGAGAGGGACTTTTTTTTCTCCAAATCAAGCTGGGCCGCCGTTCTTTTTTCAAAGTCCGCCCTATCCATTCCACCGCGTTTCTCTACGCGTTCCCAAGCTTTTGTAGGATCTATCGTTACGCAAACTTTAGCATCACAGAGCAAGTGAGCGTCTGTTTCAAAAAGTAGGGGAACTTCCCATGCGATGATGGATCCTTCTTTGGAATTCCGAATTTGTGTTCTGAATTCTTTTCTGACGAGAGGGTGGATGAGTTCGTTCATCGCCTTTAGTTTGTCAGAACTTGAAAAAGCTAATTCGGCAATTTTGGATTTAATTGGATTTCCATTCACATCAAAGATCGATGGTCCAAAAATTTCCAAAAGTTCTGATTTTATAGGTGTGTTTGGGTCTGTATACTGTTTTGCGATCTCGTCTGAACTAATTCTAATGGCACCCAGTTCTTCAAATAAACGTGTTACTGTTGATTTACCAGATCCAATGTTTCCAGTAATGCCAATTAGATAACGTCTATCCTCTTTGAATGCCATGCGTTTATATCATTTTCACCGCATCAAAGTACAAGTATTTTTTTATATCAAAATAGAAAAAAATAGTAAAGTTTTTCTTACAATTTAATCAAAGATTTTTGAATGTTTTAAGATCACAATCAATCTGCAATTATTTTGAAGGAGTTATGTTCAAACTCCTATACCACTCTTGCCATATTTCAGCAGTTTCGTTCGGCGCTTCGATCATGGGAGCATGTCCCATATCTGGCAAAATCATGATCTTATGAAGCACTTTTAGTTTTTTATCCATGGGAATAGTACAACTGTTATGAATCACACGGTCTTCTTTTCCCCAAATAACAAGAGTAGGTGACTTGATCTTTCCAAGTAGGGGATCAAGGGGAAAGGGATTCTTACGAATTTCTGTAAAAATTCCTTCGTTCCAATCCCTATTGGCAATGGCCCTTTCCGTAAAATAGGTTTTAAGTGGGCCTGGAATGTAGGGAGGTTTTACAAAACTAAATGCCATTAGGCGGTCAAAATCTTCTACAGACCCAACGAGGAGTGGATTTGGTTTTCCTGCATTGACCAATTTGTAAAGTTCACTTGGTTCTGGTCCTTCAACGCCCGCATTGTCGATGAGGGTCAGAGTTATCACTTCATTTGGATAGGTTGCGGCATAGACCCCTGCGATACTTCCGCCCATAGAATTTCCAAGAAGGTGGTATTTTGTTATGCCCAATTTTTGTAGGAACAAATGTAGGCGAATCACTTGGGATTCTATATTATAACTTTCACCCGCAACCCTTGAGTTTTCACCGAAACCAGGTAAATCTGGAGAAATCACATGGAAATCGTTTGTTAATTTTCGAAGAAACCTTGTCCAATGGTCCTTGTCACCACCAAATCCATGTATGGTGACAAGAGTCTCTTCCGATTTCCCGCCTTCCAAATAAACCCAATTAAAGGCATCGATTGAAATTTCTTTTCTGGAAAGATCTGAGCGTGATCTCTCCCACATAAGTCCCGTTTTGTGAATTAAGGAGGAACAGCCAATGGAGAAAAAAAATAAAAATAACGGTAAGACTCGCATTAGTCTTTTGTTTAGATAAAAAATGTTAGAATTAAAAAACCAAAGGTTCGTTGACAATGACACCCTCCTTCATATTTTGGTCGTAACCAAGGCCCTGTAGCTCAGTCGGTAGAGCAGAGGACTGAAAATCCTCGTGTCGGCAGTTCGATTCTGTCCGGGGCCAAGGTTCACTTATACTTTTTTCCTTTCTTCGCCCATCGTCCACAACCCCAAAAATTCATTATCCTCTACTTTTTTGCAAAGTTCAGGTTTGTACAATTTTTTCACGGGCGGTTTTGGATAGATATGAATTTCATCATTATCGGGAATAAAGGTTAACATCCGAAGGATAGTATCCAGCCCTTCGATTTCATACATCGTATAAGACATTCCTTTTGAGGGAATGATTTGGCTTGTTTCTAAATATTTGATCGCCTTGTCTGCATTTTCATTTTCTGACATATAATTGGGTAAAGATTCCTTGTTGTATAGGAATACATTGTCAGATTTAAAACCAATGGCAATTCAATTACTAAATAAGATTCAGCAAATTTTATATATAAAAATTTAAGGACTTTTTAGTCCTAAAAAGTTATAATCAGATCGTATAACGAGATGTTGGTGTGCTCTGTTTTGGGATTGTTTTCGATTCATCTCTTGCCGTAAGATATTTTCTTTCAGATGTCGTTCTTGGAATGTGCCTATCCCATTTTGGACTCTGTAAAATTCGAAAGGATCATCCAAATAATAAGGGTATGCGCCAATGGCTGTGTGGGTTCGTGATAGTACCACCCCTTCATAAGAAACTGTCTTTTGGGGTAAAAACTCTAAATCCTTGAAATCTTCTTTGCGAGTTTCTACGCTTTTGCATTGTTCCATGCTGAAAATGGATAGCCAAAGGATTCCCAAACATACTTTGTTTTTGATAAAATTCTTGGAACTCATACTTACACTTTAACAGAGAAATAAAAATAATCTATAAGTGAGCTCCGCACTTGCGGATATTACCTATACGAAATTCTGCTTGTAAATATTGAAATACGTTATGATATGCTCGCTTTAGTAAGAGGAGTATAAGAATGGCAGCAAAATTTGAAGTATATAAAGATAAAAAGGGTGAATTTCGTTTTCGTCTCAAAGCGGGAAACGGGGAAGTGATAGCTTCGAGCGAAGGTTATACTACAAAAAAATCTTGTTTGAATGGAATTGAATCCATTAAAAAAAATGCAGCGGACGCTTTGATCGAAGAATTAGAATAATCTCCTTTTATTGCAAGCGATCTGAATAGGATTCATCGCTTGCAAATGATTTGCAATGACAAGGATTCTATACATCCTTGGTATAGGATGAGTGGCGTTGAACCTAAAGTTAAATTATTCGAGGCAATCTCACAAGGCGATCTCGATTTTATCAAAAAAAGGATACAAGAAGGGTCTGATATCAATCAAAAGATTAGTTTACCAGAACATAAAATTTTTGGATGGACCAGCTTACATATAGCAGTTAGTGCCGAAAAAAGGGAAGCTCTTAGTTTATTGATTTCATTGGGTGCAAAAGTAGATGCCCAAGAAGACAAAGAAGATCTAACCCCCTTACATATGGCTGTAGCGAAAAATCAAATTGAAATTGTTCAGTTGCTTGTGAATGCCAAAGCAAATGTCGATATACAACAATTAGATGGAGATACAGCTCTCATCCTTGCGGCCACAGAAGGTTACCTCCAGATTGTAAAAATTTTATTAGAAGCAAATGCCGACACTCATTTAAAAGATAACTTGGGTTGGACGGCTTTAATTTGGGCGGCTACCAATGGTCAAACAGAAGTGATAAAACTGCTTGTTTCCGAAAAATTAAAAGTCCATGAAGGCGAAAATGAATCTGATCGGACAGCGTTACTGATTGCCGCAAGTGTAGGCAATACGGAAATCGCAAAATTACTCATCCATGAAGGTTATGATTTTGGAATCCCTGGATTTCAGAAAGCATTGATGGCGGCAGCTACAAATGGACATTTTGAAATTGTAGAGATTCTCAGAAAACATAACTTACGTTAAAATTTTCAATACTCCTTCCAAATTTCCTTCCACCAATTGGCCACCTGATTTGTTGATTGCCATCTCCATCATCAAATTGATGCTATTGCCAAAGTCTTCATTGACCAAATAACCTTCGTTATCTATTTTATATCCTGATTCATGTATTTTTGTAGGTATTTTTTTCTGAACTAGTTTCGGTAAAATATCTTTGGAATCTATAAATCCAAAAATGGTTTTTCCTTTTGCGAATGCATACCCAATTTCGAAACTCGTTCCATCATCCATAAGAGCTCCGCGAAACGAATTGCAATTAGCGATAACAATTTGGCAATCATCAATCAATCTACAATTGTTTTCAAAAATGAGTTTTGCCTTTTCTAAACCTTGTTTTTGGATTGGTTCTCCATCAAATGGGGAAAGACCTTCAAATCCATAATCATTACATAATGTTTTGGCATTCAAAAAATAAGAAAGTGTATCTGGTAAAAATACTTCAGGTCCTGCTAAATAAATTTTAGTTTTGTTTTTCAACTTTTAAAATTCCTTAATAAAAAAAATGGGTGTAAATGAAATTGGTAAACCATTTGCACCAAACATTTGTTTCGAACTTTAAACCCTTGGGATGGTATAAAATTCTTGTTCTAAGAATCCCTTATAGAAAATTTGTGCCTATGAAAAAATATTATCTAATTCTACTCACAGTTTTTATTTTTAGTCAATGTGCTACCAGTGAAAAGGCGACGCGCTTTAACGGGATGGGAACACATGAAGCTAAACCAGAACATTATTTGCGAACCACCACTTATGGTTTGAATGTTTTGATATTCTTTCCTATACGTAGAAATGCCGAATTTACAGAATCCTTGGAAACTTTTTCAGAAGTAGCGAAAAAGAACAAGGGCTCAAGGTTTAGATTAATTCAGAAAGAATCAACGAAATGGGCATTTATACTTCCTCCTTTCACTTTCCTATTAACTCCAGTTGTCACAGAACTTGTGGGTGAAGTTTACGATTAATATAAGTTTCATGTTTGTCTTTTAAAACGAAGTATAAAATACTGAATTAATCTTAGGAAAAATATAAACATGGAAATAAATTTAAACGATTCGGAAGTGAAACATTTGTTAGAGGCTTTGGTGGTTTATGAATGGATCGTAAATTCACCACATGAAGAAAGTGATCCTTCTGTAGATAATTTTTGCCAAAGTGTTTTCAAAAAATTAAAAAGTGCAGGCCTAAAAGAACCACTTAGGACCACATCAGAGGGAAATTTATCCGTAACGGAAGAATGTTTTCAACAAATTCATGAGGATTATATCGAAGCGTACAATGATGATGTGTTTTGGTCAGATTTGGCCTTTGAACTGGGTACTAGAGACATCAGTAAAAAATATTCTGAAGCAGAATTTTTAAAACTTTCTGAAGAAGAAAGAGAAAAAAAGGCAGCTGTAGAAATTAACGCTTATGATAAGGAATTTGAAACATACGGGATAGAAAGACTTTATATTAAGAATTAAAAATCTAATTGCATTCAATCAGTAGGAGGGTTAAATCATCCTCCTGCGGAATGGAATCTTGGAAAGTTTGTAAATCTATTATCAGATCTTTTAGGAATAAAGATGAATCCTTTCCATTATAATCTAACATTCGTTGGATAATTGTTTCGATCCCATATTCTTCTCTACGCGGATTTTTCTGTTCAACAATTCCATCCGTAAATAAAAATAGTCTATCTCCTTTTTCTATATGGGTAATGTATTGAGTGTAATGTTGCTCTTTTCTAAGGCCTATGATATTTCCGGTTCTAGGTAACAATTCCATTCCCGCTTTCTTTGTGATAAGAATCTGATCTGGATGACCCGCTGAAGTATAATATAATTTATTTGTACACGTATCGATATCGATTAGAAAACAAGAGAAGACAATCTTTAGTCCAGAGAATTTATTTTGAATTTTCTGATTTAGATGACCCATCAAATCATCGGTTTTAGTTACAAAACGTTTGATCGCTTCATATTCGGATTTGATGGCCATGGTATACAGTGCAGCTTGGATTCCGTGACCCGTGGCATCAGCTAAAAAGATTCGCACGATCCCTGTATCTAGTTCAAAGATATCATAAAAATCACCGCCCACCTCATCTTGTGGTTGGAAGTGCAAAAAGAAATTAATACTTGGAATGGAAATGTCTGGAGTAGGCAGAATTTTTTGTTGGATTTTTTTTGCTAATTGTAAATCTCTTCTTAATCTTTGTAAGGTGGTATTCAATTGAGATGTACGGTCTGAAACCATTAGCTCTAAGTTTTCTGTCAGTGCCACTAGAGATTCATTGGAGATTTTTAAACTTTCTGCCAGTTCTTCGGCTCTTGTAAATGCGCTCGCGATGCGACTTGAAAGTATCAAGGATTGAAAAAATATAAATATCAGTAATCCGTAAGGTGTTAATGAAACACCTCTGTCATTTAAACTATGCCTCACTATATCAACAGCAACTAATACAGATAATATGAGAAGGCCGACTAAAAATAATTTAGAATTTGGTCTTTTGTTGGCAGCAGCTCTAAGATTTACACGAATTAAATAAGCGATGGTGATAAAAGCAACAAATTGAAATCCATATAAAAGAATGGTAAATATGGAAACGGGCAATATTAGAGTCAGCGCAAAAACGAGAGAGATATATAAAATCCATTTGATAAATGTATGGTTCGCATCTAATGGAAATAAATTTCCTATAAATAGTATAGCTGTGGGAATCGCCAAATAATAAGAAACAAATTCCAAGCGAAAAGCTAACTGCCAAGAAATATCTGGAAATAAATCAAAGATATATCGATTGCCAGTGCAGGCAATGCGTAAGCCTAAGAAAAAACATAGGAGTGCGAAATAGAAAATGGATTTTTCTTTTCTACGATAAAAGTACAATCCCCAATGATAAAGACCAATGATAAGGACAGCACCGAGTAAAAATAATTCTCTTGCCGTAGTGATCATTCTTTGTCTATCTATCGCATGTTTGTTTCCTATGGTTGGAGTATCCCAAAACCCGCCAAAATTGTTTTGGTAATTTGAAATATGAAAAACTATTTCTATGATTTCTGTATCAGGAATGAGAGTATAATACTTAGCTTGGATTTTTGGAACATCATCATACTTGTTGATACCTGGTTTTCCTTGGCCACCAAGCAAGGTTCCATTGGCAAACATCCTATATGCCGAAGCTATATCTGGAACAAAAATCCTAAGCTCTTGTCCGATAGTTTCTGGATTTAAAATAACGAAACCGCGTAGGGTAATATGTCCAAGTCGCGGCATCTTATGGCCGTTATACTCTTGCCCCTGCCATGAATTTGGAACATCTAGATAACCAGTTAGATTTTTTTTGCCATGAAAAGGAGGATAATGAAAGTCATTATGATAAAACTCCCAATCACCTTTTAATTCTACGACACTCTCTTCTTTGAATTCAAACTTTGATAGATCAAGAACACCTTTTTGAAAACGAAGCGAGTCTTCTTGGATATCAATGATTCCCTCGCAAGATAGGAAACTTGTACATAGAACCAAAAATACAAATGTATGTGTAAGGGCTTTTGTAATTCGCATACGTAAAGAATCTATAACGTCTAGATTCTAAGAATCTGCTAATTACGTCCAGAATATCCTATCACATCCATGAAAGCTGAGACGGAAAATACAGCTTTTCCAGGCCCTGGTTCGCCATATCCTGGAGGAGTTGGAAGATTATAAAATTCAAATGTTTGTTTCCATGCGCGAAGAAGTTCACAGAAATATACAAGTGGTGGTCCTGCTTGTTGGCCAAGTGTGGTATAAGGTTCTGGGCACCAAGCCGTAAATCTAGGAACAATTCCCTTGGACATAAAAAAGTCTAAGCCTTGTTTTGTGGAGGCTATCGCTTCTTTCACTGTTTTGAATCCGTAAGGCTCTGAAAGTTCTACGCCACCCACAAAATTCGGAATGACTTTCTCTGGACCAAAAACTTCCGCTGATTCCACCACTCGGCGTATCCAATTGTCCCAGCCAATAAAGCTGGCTTTGCCAGGACAGATTTTATCAAATAATTGTTTGTCCCAAACTTCGTAGTTCGGATGATAAATTTCAATGCCAACATCCTTAAATTTTTGGCAGTCTTCTTTTTCAAAGGCTTGGGCGACAAGTTTTCCCATCCAACGATTGGGAAAGGCTTTCTCTATGGCTTCTGGGTATTGCAAATAAAAATCCACTTCCGATTTCTTTTTTAGAGAAGTAAGTACGGAACCACCCGTGATGGTATAGACCTTAGCTATGTTATCTTCTGCCGCGATCCAAGACATCACTTCCAAAATATCCTCCACATCTTTAACGCCTGTATACGGACGACCTGCGCCTTTTTGTTGGCGGTAATTGTGATTGATATCACAGTATGCGCATTCTTCCTCTTTTCCGAAGTATTGGCAATTGCGAAAGACCGTCAGGTAAATGAGATATCCCCACTCAATGACAGGGGCAATTTCTCCAGGCAACTTTCCACTTTTGGTTTTGTGCCCATACCAACTAGGGATGGGTGGGTATTCAGCTTGGCCAATGATGCTTGCTTCCAGAAAAAGTGTCGGAACACCTTCCACAGATTTCATTTTATAAGGAGAATGAGGATTGTTTCGAGTGGAGATGACTGTTTTTTTTAAGTTAAAGTGTCCACCTGTGATTTTGATCTCTTCGGGTGCTTTTGTGTCCGCGCCGTCCTTTAGATCGGCCAGGGGGATATGGTCAAAGGAAAATATAAAGTAATCTTTCGCCTTATAATCACCAACGCCCAAAAAGGATTCAGGCAAAAAATGAATCCCTTGTCGTAAGATGTCTTGTTTGACGATGGCTTCCATTGGGAGATCTTTGTATAGTCTCTCCATTTCTTCTAAAATGGCAATGGTTGAAGGTGGTCTTTGTTCTAAGGTTGTATTTTCCGCCATGTTGTCAGGATCCTAGATGGTGCTATTTAGACAAATTTAGATTGCACTTCGCCCCTGTTTGCTAGAAATTTGCTTGTTACCCATTTTTTTTCACAATCTTTAAAAAAAAATGCAAATGTTTGGCGATTTCGCCTCGCCGGTTTGTTGATTAGGATAACGAATTTGAATTTCTCTAAGGGATAGGAAGATATGAAAGCATCGAAATTAGCCATTACTAGTGCTCTAGTTGCCGTTCTTGGTCTTGCAGTTTGCAAAAAACCAGACGTAGACGTGAGCGAAAATTCTAAGAAGTCGAATGACCTCTCAGCAGTTGTTGTTTTTGCGGTAGGAGAATCTAAAATCCAACACGCAGATAATACGCAAGAAAAAGCACAATTGGGAACAGCGTTAAAAGCTGGTGACCATGTTGTAACTGGTGATAGTGGTAAGGTAGACGTTCAGTTTCCTGATGGATCGAGCATTCGTATTTCTCCAAAATCCGTAATCGATTTCAGCAAACTATCTCAAAACAGTGCTGGCACAAGCCAAACAGAAATCGCACTTGTTTCTGGAAAAGTATTCGCAAAAGTCAACAAAGCAAAGAAAGACGACGACTTTACAGTTGTGACTCCAACCGCGATCGCGGGTGTTCGTGGAACGTCTTTTATCGTAGAGTCTGAAACAGGAAAACCATCTAAAGTCAAAGTTGTTGATGGATCTGTTGCTTTCTCAAACCGAGTTCCAGCATTAGAAAAACTTTCTGCAGAAGAAATTAATGGAAGTGAAAGTCTTAAAAAACTCCAAGAATCAGTTTCTAGCAGTGAAGTAATTCTTGAAAAAAACCAAGAATCAAAACAAACAGTTAAGGCTCTTGAACTTTCTAAGTTAGATTCTCACAATGTTGCAGATGTTGAAAAAGCATCTAAGACTGTGGAAAAAGAGAAACCGGCTGTAGAAACTGCTCACCTTACAAAAGCAGAAGAACAAGAAATCAAAACGATTGTTACAGTTGATAAAAATACAGCAGAACAAATCGCAAAACTTAGCGAAGGTGCTGAAACTGAAAAACTTGATGCTATCAAAAAACAAGAAATTGATAAACAAAGAGCTGAGTTAGAAAAAAATGTAGCTGCACAACAAGAAGCTGAAAAGAAAAAATTCGAAGCAAGTCTTGCAGCTGAACCAAAAGAATTTAAAACCAAAAAAGACATTATCAACTACTACGAAAGAATTGAAAAAATCGTTCTAGTCGATGGTAAAACTGTAATCGGTGCGATCATCAACCAAGAAAATGGTAAGCTCGTGGTTCACACTGAAAACGGGGTTCAAAGAATAGATATGGACAATGTGGAAGAAGTCATTTATGACCTCCAAACAAAATCTAAGTTCTAAACACTAAAACCCTTACGCAGAAAAGAAGCCTGGTGCCAAAAACACTGGGCTTTTTTTATATCCTGATCAAATCAAATTTGATTATAAATGATTTAAGATTGGTTTTTGTTTTGGTAATCGTTCCACAAAACGCGAATCGTATTGATGAGAGGAGTGGCTTCGATCACAAGTAAATTCGCATCCTTTTTGATAAGAATTGTGGACTTTCCGAATCTGTCCGCTTCGCCCCATTCCACATCCATACTGGGAATTTTTTTTAATCCGCCAAGGATCAGTTGTTTCACTTCAAAATCAGAGAGTTCTTCTTCAACAGAACTTAAATCAGAGAGTATAGATAAAAAGAAGGTTTTGGCAATTTCATTTTTCCAATCATCTGAAGGTTCCATCAATCAACATACTCATCAGCATGATAAGAAGATCTCACAAGTGGTCCTGAGGAGACGATTTTAAATCCTAATTGGTAAGCAAAGTCTTTCCAATGGTCAAAAATTTCTGGTTTTATAAATTCTTTTACAGGGTAATGAGTCGGAGTGGGCTGTAAGTATTGGCCAATGGTTAACATACGTACGCCGCTCGCATACAAATCCTTTAAACATTCCGCGACATCTTCTTCTTTTTCCCCAAGTCCAAGGATGAGTCCACTTTTTGTTTTGAACCCGTGTTCGGCGATGTCTTTCAACACTGATAATGACCTTTCATAATTTTTTTGGGGCGTAATGTCAGAAAAGAGTCGTTTCACAGTTTCTATATTATGATTAATTATATTTGGTTTTGCCAAATAGATAAGATCCAAAGCTTCTTGTTTTGCCTTGAAGTCAGGGATCAAAACTTCAATCCCACATTCCGGTCTAAGGTTTCTAATTTCTCGTATGGTATCTGCAAAATGTTTGGCGCCACCGTCTTTTAAGTCATCCCGATTTACGGCAGTTAATACGACATGTTTGAGTTCCAAATCGGCAACAGACTTTGCCACGCGGACTGGCTCCTGTAAATCAAGTTCCTTAGGTTTCCCAAAGGCAACATCACAGTATTGGCATCTTCTTGTGCAGATGTCACCAGCTAGCATATAGGTAGCAGTGCGGCGGTTCCAACAATGATTGAGGTTGGGGCAGGAGGCAGATTCACAAACGGTATTGAGTTTTTTGCCATCTACTTCACTTCGGACTTTGGCCAAGGCATCCCCAGAACTAGGAAAACGCACTTTTACCTTCATCCACGCCGGAAGTTCCGGAATTGGGTGGATTTCTTTGGTCCGTGCCTTTTTTTTAAGGGGATTCATTTCTCGTTTAGACTTTTTTTTAGAGGGATGGTTTGTAAAATGGAAAAAGATGAGAATCAATCAATTTCTAGCTAGAGCAGGAGTCGGATCGCGAAGGAAAGTCGAAGAGATTGTGCTTGCGGGTCGGGTCAAAGTGAATGGATCCACACTTACCGATTTGTCCTATCGAGTTTTGGACAAAGATGAAGTACGTTTGGATGGGAAACGACTCGATATCAAAGACGATCCTGATCTATTCCGTATTATCGCTTTCAACAAACCTGCAGGATACCTTGCCTCACATGAAGACGAACACAACGATCATATGATATTTGAACTCCTTCCCAAAGAATACCAAAAGTACAATTATGCAGGCAGGCTTGACCTTGATTCCAGAGGGCTTATGTTTTTATCTAATGACGGGGATTTTATCCAAAGAATCACGCACCCGAGTAAAAAAATTGATAAAGAATATATTGTGACTTTAAATAAAGCCATCGAATGGAAACCCATTGCCGATGAATTTATGTTAGGTGTAAGAGAAGGTGGGGAAACCCTGCGTGCCAAATTTGTCTCTCCTGCCTTTCCTACATCCAAGGAAGCCTTAGAACCAACGAATCATTTGCGAGTAGTACTTGGTGAAGGAAAAAAAAGACAAATCCGAAGGATGTTCCATTCCAAAAATTTAAGTGTGATTGATTTATATCGTGTACGAATCGGAAATTTCAGTTTAGAAAAAAAACCAATAGAAGAAGGTAAGTTTATTGGGGTTCGAGAAGAACAGATTATATCAAAGTAATATGATTGAATCAAGAAATGATATTTGGATTATAAGTAGGGGAGAATTTGTCTTTGTTCACTAAATCATTTTTATTGTATCCATTGTACCTTTTTTTTGGCATCCTATTGCTTGATAAAGTTTTCCTTTTACCCATCTTCCAGAAAGAATTTTTACAATCAGGGAATTCTGTATTTTATCACCAAAGAAAAGTTCTCGTAGATCGTTTGTTAAATGACGAAGAAGTGAAAAAACGAAAACTTGCTGTGGTCTATGGTGATTCACGATCCTATCCATTTTCCGAAAAAGGGATCCCTGCAGATAAACAAAAAGATTGGACTCTCTATAACTTTAGCGGACCGCAAGGTGTGCCAATGTATGCCTATATGATGTTTCGAGATCTATTGACATCAGGGATCAGACCAAATTTTGTCATACTTTCTTTGAGTCCCGAAGCCTTTGATGACTCCAAAGGATTTATCAATTCTCCTTTTTTACGTCTTGCTTGCGATCCAAAATGTGTAAACGAAATTTGGAATGACCTTTCATACAAAGATAAATATGAATACCTATTAGACCAAATCTTTAGCATACGTTCTGTGGAACTAAATATGGGGCTATTCTTTTCCAGGTTAAAAACAGGAAAACTCAAAGAATACAAAGCTAAAAACAATACGGAATTTCAATTAGTTAATTATGCCAAGGGCGAATATTTGATGTATGCGACGACGGCAAATCCTGTGGAAAAATTGGAAAAGGATACAAGGCGTGTAACTTCTATTTATATGAGATCATATACGTTAGGAAATTCCCAGCTACCCTACGTTAAATCTTTTTTATCTCTGGCGAAAGAAAAACAAATTCCTGTGCTTGTACTTTGGCCAAAAGTATACCCAAAATATTATTCTGAATATGAAAAATTTGATATAAAGAATGTTTGGTGGAAAAGGATAAAAGAATTGTCCGATGAAAATGGGGCGTATTCTATCAATATGAATGAATCAAATGAATGCGATTTGTTTAATGATGCCTCTCATCAGTCAGTGTTTTGTTTTGTAGATCAAATGAAAATGATTTGGAAGGACTATGCGGAAAGGTGAATTTCTTTTTAGCGAATTAGTAGGATTGCTAATTCGCTATTCATAGAATTTTATTTTACCAGGTTAGTTTTTTAGCATCTTCTAAAAATTTTGTCAATCCGCTATCAGTTAATGGATGTTTGAATAACATTTCAAAAACACCATATGGGATAGTGACACAATCTGCTCCACGAAGTGCTACTTCTTTGAAGTGGATGGGATGTCTGACTGAGGCCGCTAAAATTTGTGTCTCATAACCATAGTTATCATAGATCTCACGAATTTCTGAAATTAGTTCTAATCCATCATAACCCACATCGTCTAACCGACCTATAAATGGTGAAATAAATGTAGCCCCAGCTTTTGCGGCAAGTAAGGCTTGGTTTGCTGTAAAACAAAGAGTTACGTTTGTCGAAATCCCTTTTTTTGTAAATTCCACAACTGCTTTGATGCCTTCTGGAATCAAAGGAACTTTGATGACTACGTTTTCTGCGATGGCCGCAAGTTCTAGTCCCTCTTTGATCATAGTTGGTGCGTCTGTGGATAAAACTTCTGCGCTCACAGGTCCTTTCACAAAACTACAAATTTCTTTGATGACTTCGGTAAATTTTCTGCCAGACTTTGCTATGATGGAAGGATTGGTGGTGATGCCGTCAAGTAGGCCCATTTCATGGACCTTTTTGATTTCAGATATATCGGCTGTGTCTAGAAATAAGTTCATTGTGCCTCTTTCGGAGAAATTGCTTCTCAGAGAGACATGGTATCTATGGGATTAAATCTCGCAAGGTTTTTGTTTCTTGTACGCTAAAGAAATCTTTATAATCCTTTGCAATCATTTCCCGAATATTCGCAGAGAAATAATCGATTCTACGTGTGTAGGAATTTTTTTTATATCCTTCTAACCATTGAACCGTATAACCACCTCTAGGTGTTCCATCTCTTTTATCCACAAGTTCCCAAATACTAGCACCTGAGACTTTATCATCTCCGATACTTTCCTTTTTGGGTTTGCCATATTTTTTCTGGAGTTTGTCTTTGATTTTTTCTGCAGGCACAAGATTGAAAGTCACACCCACAGAAAAAAGAATTCCGTTTTCTCTAAATTCTGTCTGACCTGTGATTGTGGGATCAGATTCAGGACCTCGGTTTTCTTTGGGTCTCACTTCCTTTAACAGCTCAGGTGTTTTATAAAAACGATAGAGATAAAAAATTCCGTTTCGTTTTACGAGTAACTTTTCATCTTTCTTTTCGTATTTGATTTCGATTTCTTCTTTTGCGTCCGGATTTGTCGCCATGGAAAGAAATTTTTCTCTGATAGATTCGTAAGTCATGCCCCAGGAGGCTTCTGCAAAACCATCAAGGCTAGTCACCGTGGACTCAACCTGAGCTGATACGACAGATGGTATCAAAATAAGGGGGAAAGCGAGGAGGGCTAGAATCTGCTTCATATTCTTTCTATCGGAAAAAATTGAAATTTCCGAAGTCCATTATTTTAGATCGTCAAAATCATCAAGGGTCGGTGGCTCATCGCCAAGCCCTCCTTCATCAATTTCATCCCAATCGGATACTGTAGGTGCAGGGGATTTCTTAGGGGATGGCTTTGGTTCTTCTCGGAAAAATTCGGTAGAGGCGCCAGGACTTGGCCTTTGTGGTTCTTCATCCTCCATATAAATGTCCTCATCTTCAAATTGGGGGACATACCTTTCTTTTGGGCCAATGGTGATGCCAAAGAATGCCTTTCCATTCCAATAATAAATCAAGGGGTAAATCACAAGTAGACCAGAGATCAAAACAAATAAAAAGAAAAATTCATGGTAGAGCCCCCAAACGGTAAGGTTGGAGGAAAAATAGCCGATCCCAAGTCCTGATAGAACAGCTCGTCCCGAATCAAAAAAAATCTTTGCGGGTCCTGGGCTAGAAAAACCTTCTTTTAGAAAATTATATCCAAATAAAAAACCAATAAAGAGTAAAGGTGTTTGGAAAAAATAATTCCCAGGCGAACTGGTATAATGTGGTGTTCCGAGGATTCCCCCAAGGAGCGACCAAGCCCAGGCAAAGAGAGCAAATCCGAAAAATAAGCCTAAGCCTATATAAAGATTTCCGCCAGATTCACAAACATTTAACAACAAACGTAGGGCAGGTTCCCAAATATGTGTGATCTCTTCCCTTTGATACATTTCTTTTTTCTGAAAAAAAAGTAAATTCGCGTAATAACTTATAACGCCCGTTAAAGTGGAAGTTAAGACGATAAAAAATAAAAATAAAGCAAATTCCATTTAATGTCTAAAATGTCTCATGCCAGTAAAAACCATAATGAGGCCATGTTCATCTGCGGCTTGTATAACTTCTTCGTCTCTAATCGATCCTCCAGGTTGGATGATTGCTTTCGCACCGACCTTGGCAATGGAGTCGATTCCATCTCTAAAAGGAAAAAAGGCATCACTACCAACATAAGATCCAACGACTGAGAGTCCGACCTTTTGTGCTTTCATCGCGCCAAGTTCTACAGAGTCCACTCTTGACATCTGGCCTGCGCCGATTCCGAGAGTTGCATTTTGATCTGTATAAACGATAGCGTTTGATTTTATAAATTTTACGCAGTTCCAAGCAAACATAAGTCCTTCGATATCATCTTCGGTAGGTTTAATTTTCGATACTACCTTTAACTGTTCTTTGGTGACGATATCAAAGTCACGATTTTGAATGAGTAGGCCATGATGTAGCGACCGGAGGTCCATTTCATCTAGTGCTTCTTGGAATTTCGCAATTGGTATCAGACGAATGTTTTGTTTTTTACCAAATATTTCTAATGCTTCTGGGGTGAATCCTTCGGCAATGACACCTTCCACAAAATTTTTTGTAATTTCTTCTGCGGCACCTTTGTCTACAACTCCGTGTATCCCAATGATGCCACCAAAGGCACTAATGGGATCTGTTTTACGAGCTAGTTCAAACGATTCAAGGACTGTATCTCCAAAAGCGATCCCACAAGGATTTAAGTGTTTTACGATAGAAACGGCATTTTTAGGGAGAAGGGATGCAACATGAAATGCGGCATCAAAGTCGAGCATATTGTTAAACGATAACTCTTTACCTTGCAGAGCCTCAAATTCTGACTTTGCAAAGATAGGTTCATAAAAAGCTGCATCTTGGTGCGGGTTTTCACCATACCTGAGTTTTTGTTTTTTGATAAAGGCAAAGGAAATTTTATCCGGAAAGCGAATGCCTAGTTTGTCATTGAAATAAGATGCTATAGCTGTGTCATAACTTGATGTCTCTGCAAAAACTTTAGCCGCATAACTAAATGCAGTTTCTTTCGAGATTTTGCCCTGATTCTTTTTCCACTCATCCATAAATGGGGTATAGTCTTTTGGATCTGTGATCACAACTACGTTTTTGTTATTTTTGGCCGCCGAACGTAACATTGACGGGCCACCTATATCAATATTTTCTATCGCTTCCTCTAATGTGCAATCTGGCTTTTGAACTGTTTTGACAAAAGGATATAAATTAACAATGACTAGTTGGATGGGCAAAATGGAGTTTTGTTCCATTTGTTTAATGTGATCGGGATTTGTTGTATCACCTAGAAGCCCGCCGTGGATTTTGGGATGAAGAGTTTTAACGCGTCCATGAAGGATTTCTGGGAAACCTGTAAAGTCTTCTACTTTCTTCACAGGGATGCCTGCTTTTGTTAGGGCATCATAAGTGCCACCAGTGGATAAAATTTCTACACCAGACGCATTTAAAAAAGCACATATCTCAGTGATTCCCGTTTTATCTGAAACGGATACAAGTGCACGTTTGATTTCTATCATTTTATAATTTCAACCTTTCTTCCTTTTATTTTTAACTTATTCTCACAAAATAGCTGTATGGCGGATGGAAGTAATTTATGTTCTTCCGCAAGTATTGCCCGAGAGAGTTCAATTACTCCCCAGTCGGGTTTTATTTCAATGGATTTTTGTAGGATAATGGCTCCCGTATCAACCCCTTCTTCTACAAAATGGACAGTGCATCCACTCACCTTCGCTCCGTATTCGATGGCTTGCTTTTGGGCATCTAGGCCTGGAAATGCAGGAAGAAGGGACGGATGGATGTTAATAATTTGGAATGGGAAGGAATTTACAAATTCTGGTTTCAAGATGCGCATATAGCCGCAGGCCACGATCAAATCAGGTTCTAGCGAAAGAGCCGATTTCAAAAAATCTCTATGGTAATCCTTTTTATCTTTGTAATCGGAGAAAGGAAAAGGGAATACGGGGACATTTGCCTTTTTTGCGATTTCTATCGCCTTGGATTGGGGATTGTCAGTCAAAAGACCGAGGATTTCTGCATTTATTTTCTTTTTCCGAAGGAAAAGTAGGGAATGTTCAAAGTTAGAACCACGACCCGAAGCCAGAAAAAGGATACGGGTTGCCTTTTTCTTAATTCCAGTTGCCAGTAGTTTAATCATTACTTATTCTAAGTTTATTCCAATTGATGATTAAGCAAGTATCCTTTTTGGTCGATGGGAATAGTCAGGAGAAAAAAATGTCACTTGCGAGAAAGACTGGGGCCTATTCCGGTTATAATGAATACAAGGCGAACGAGATTTCTACTGTTAGTCAGGTAAAATTGATCGTTATGCTCTTTGACGGAGCCATCCGTTTTTTGGGAGTCGCCATGGACAATATGACCCCAAGAAAGTACGATATTGTAAATAATCACATCATCAAAACGCAAGATATCATTACGGAACTTCTTCTCTCACTAAATATGGAAGAAGGGCAAGAGATCGCAAGTAATCTACTTTCTCTCTATATATACCTTAAAAAACGTCTTCTCGAAGCCAATATGAAGAAAGACAAAAAAATCATCCAAGAGTGCATCAAAATTCTAAATGAGCTTAAGACTTCTTGGGAAGAGTTGGATAAAAAAGAAGGCGCCCAAAGTCAAAACACACCAGGTCGTAGTACTGGAATTTCCATCACAGGATAATTTTTTAACGAATGAACGAACTCAGCACTTATTATAAAAAGAAAATTAAACTACTATCATCTTTACTTCTGAATTTGAAAAAAGAAGAGGAATATTTATCTTACGGTGATGCGGACTCTGCAGTGAAGTTAGAGTTTAAAAATGAACCGATTTTAAATCAATTGGAAGCACTTGATAGAGAAACTCTTGAAAACCAATCTACGGTTGGAGTGTCTGAAGAAGAAATTCAGTTGTCTGAAAATGTATTTCACTTATTAGATGAGGCGCGTAGCATTCAATTGCGGGTTCAACATCTGATGGAAAAAGAAATGTTAAGTTCGAAAAAAGAATATTATGAATTCCAAGTGAAAAGAAAACTTAAATCACATTTCTATCAAAACTCAGGTTTATCTTGGATCAAAAATTACTGTTAGATGAAGCTCTTGCTTTTTTGCAACTAACGGAATCGAGTCATCTCAACGATTTAAAAACCAATTATCACCATCTTGCAAAAAAATTTCACCCAGACACAGGTGAATATGATTCTGATGTGTTATTCCAAGAATTACAAAAACAATATGAATTTTTGAAAGAGTGGTGGAATCTAAAAGGTAACTTTTTTTATCCAAATTTAAATCCTAAAAAATCTATCGAATCTGTTTCTCGGGCAACACAATTAAAAAAAGAAGGAAATGATCCGATTTTTAATCAATACAAATACGCCAAAGAACTAGAAACAAAAGCGATTTTGGTATATTTTGAAAAAAATAAAAATGCTCCATTAAACTTAGATGAGGCGAAAAATAAACATATCGAAGAATTGCGACATGCTTTAGAGCCCGTTGCCAAAATTTATAATGAAATATTAGTTAATTTTCCACAAAGTATTTGGGCACAAGATAGCAAAGATTCCCTGCATAGACTTAGCGTTTGGTGGAAAAAATAATCTTAATGTTTTCTTAATTCTTTATTACATCTCCTTAATTTATACACAATTGACTAGAACGAATTTGAATGCCATACTTTGTATATGGATGAAATTTTCTATTTAGTCATTTATTTCGGACTGTTAATCGTTATTTCTCCTTTTCTTGGATATTTTATGGCATTCATATTGAATGCGAATGAATTGCCGGCGGAAAGGTTGGTCTTTAATTTTTTATCTTCTTGGAAACCCAAAAGTCAAAATCCAAAAGAGTATTTAACGAGTATTTTTGTTTTTCATTTTATCATTGGAGGAATTTTATTCCTTATTTTATTTTTTCAAAATTATTTACCATTGAATCCTCTTAAACTAAAGGGTATGAATTGGGATCTGGCTTTAAACACATCCATTTCATTTTTGACGAATACAAATTGGCAAGCATACTCTGGTGAATCCCAGTTATCTTTGTTTTCTCAAATGGTTGGATTGACACCTTTAAATTTCCTAAGTGCTGGAGTCGGCATTTCGGTTTTGTTGTTTATGGGTAGGGCGGTTTTTGCATCGAAAGAAATAGAATTTGGGAATTTCTGGACTGATCTTTTTCGTTCTGTTTTTTATATACTTCTTCCCTTATCAATTATAGTTTCTATTATGTTAGTTGGTGAAGGTGTTGTGCAAACATTTGTATCACCAATTATTATAGAAAATCCAAATGGTTTGATTACAGAAATTCCTTTAGGTCCAGTCGCATCGCAAGTGGCGATTAAACAATTAGGGACAAACGGAGGGGGTTTTTATGGAGTCAATAGTGCCCATCCTTTTGAGAATCCAAGTCCTATTTCAAATTTCATTCAATTATTCTCTATACTTCTGATTCCGGGAGCTTGCGTATTCCTCTATGGAAAGTTAGTCGGATCGTTTCGTCATGCTTGGACAATATTTTTTGTAATGTTAAGTGTTATTTTGATAGCTTTTGCTGGTGTATATATTTTTGAAAATTCAAGTCCAGCCTTTTGGGAAGGAAAGGAAACTCGATTTAACTTAACTGAGTCAACTCTTTGGTTAACAGCTACGACTGCGGCATCCAACGGTTCTGTGAATTCTATGCATGATAGTTATTCTCCCCTAGCCGGTGGGATTGGTTTATTTCAGATGATGTTAGGTGAAGTGATTTTTGGCGGAGTTGGTGCGGGTATGTATGGGATGTTTCTATTTTTAATCCTCACTGTTTTTTTAAGCGGACTGATGACTGGGCGAACCCCAGAATATTTAGGTAAAAAAATCGGAAGTTATGAGATCAAGTGGACTCTTTTTGGCATTCTAACACCGACTGTCTGTATCCTTTTAGGAACGATGGGGACTATATATTTAAATACTGGTTATACGGCAAAAGGACCTCATGCACTTTCCCAAATTCTTTACGCATTTGGATCTGCATCAAACAATAATGGTTCTGCATTTGCCGGTTTTGCCGCTGACTCTCTTTGGGGAAATTTAACTCTTGGGTTTTGTATGTTAGTGGGGAGATTTAGTGTCATCATTTCAGTCATTTTGGTTTCTGCCAATTTGGGTAATAAAATAAAAACCGCATCTTCTGAAGGTAGCTTTCGCACAGATACAATATTGTTTGGAACACTTTTATTTTTTATCATTGTCATTGTCTGTGGGTTATCTTTTTTTCCCGTCTTAGCGCTTGGTCCCATCTTAGAGCATATTTTAATGTTAAACGGAAATCTCTTTTAGGTAATATTTATGAATAAAGAAAATAGACTTTTTACCCCAAGTTTACTAGCCATTGCATTAAAAATATCCTTCCAAAAGTTATCACCTAGGTTTGCTTTTACAAATCCTGTGATGGGAGCCGTATGGCTTGGAACTTTCATTTTATTATTGCAAATGATATACTTCCTAATGATTGGAAAAAAATTAGGAAACGATGTTTCTATCTTTGTTTGGTTACTACTCACAATTCTCTTTGCGAATTTTGCAGAAAGTCTTGCAGAAGGTCGAGGTAAGGCAAGGGCTGATAGTTTAAGAAAAGCAAAAGTTTCTGCTAATTGCAAAAAAGTAAAAGATATATCAGATACGAATTTTATAGACATTCTTGCAAGTGAATTGAAGTTAGGTGACATTGTTTTTGTAAAGGGAGGCGAATTTATCCCAAGTGACGGTGAAGTGATTTCGGGAATTGCTAGTGTAGATGAATCAGCCATAACAGGTGAGTCAGCACCTGTTATACGTGAAAGTGGTGGTGATCGTTCGGCAGTTACTGGTGGAACTAAAGTTTTATCAGATAGTCTTTATATCAAAATTACATCCTCACCTGGTACCAGTTTTATAGATAAAATGATTGCGATGATTGAAGGAGCATCAAGACAAAAGACTCCAAACGAAATTGCGCTGGGTATTTTACTTTTTGCGCTCACAATACTTTTTGGATTAACTGTGATTTCGCTCGTTCCTATTTCGAAATTTGTCGGTAGTGAAACTGGAAATGATTGGAATTTTAATCTTTCCACTTGGCTTGCCTTATTTGTTTGTCTGATACCAACGACGATTGCAGCATTGTTAAGTGCAATTGGTATATCAGGGATGGAAAGATTAATACATTATAATGTGATTGCTAAGAGTGGAAAAGCTGTCGAGGCTGCAGGTGATATCCATGTTTTACTACTTGATAAAACAGGCACGATAACTTTAGGAAATCGTGAAGCTCGAAATTTTTTCCCAGCGGATGGTAAATCGGAAGAAGAATTAGCAGATGCGGCACAATTAGCTTCTCTTTCTGATGAGACACCTGAAGGTAGATCCATTGTTATACTCGCGAAAGAACGATTTTCTTTTCGAGAGAGAATTTTAAATCATATCGATGTTAGCTGGATTCCTTTTTCTGCGACAACACGGATGAGTGGAGTTGAACTTTGGCAGAATGGAAAACTTTTAAGAAATATCAGAAAAGGTTCATTAGATGCAATTAAGAAGCATGTAGAACTGCAGAATGGAAATATTTCAGAAGGTATGATTTGGAAGGCGCAAGAAATAGCCAAAAAAGGAAGTACGCCGATCCTTGTATCGGAAGGAAGTGAAATTCTTGGAGTCATTGAGCTTAAAGATATTGTAAAGGGAGGATTAAAAGAGCGATTTTCCTATTTAAGAAGAATGGGAATCAAGACTGTTATGATAACAGGTGATAATCCACTGACTGCAGCTGCTATTGCGGCGGAAGCTGGGGTTGATGATTTCATTGCTGAGGCAACCCCAGAACGAAAACTCAATCGAATCAAAGAAGAACAAGCCAAAGGATTCTTGGTCGCGATGATAGGTGATGGAACAAATGATGCTCCTGCCTTAGCACAGTCTGACGTTGGTGTGGCGATGAATACGGGAACCCAAACGGCAAGAGAAGCGGGAAACATGATCGATTTAGATAGCAATCCAAGTAAACTCATAGAAATTGTGGAAATCGGAAAGCAACTATTGATGACACGTGGCGCATTAACAACGTTTAGTATAGCAAACGATATAGCTAAATACTTTGCCATATTGCCCGCTTTATTTTCCCCATTATCGCCGATCAATATTATGAAATTATCTAGCCCAGATAATGCTATTTTATCAGCTGTGATTTTCAATGCCATTATCATTCCTTCATTGATTCCACTCGCATTAAGAGGTGTTAAATATACACCCAAATCCCCAGATTCCGCACTTTTCAGAAATGTGATATTATATGGAGGTGGTGGTATGATATTACCTTTTTTAGGAATCAAATTCATTGATTTAATGTTAATCGGAGTAAACATATGAATAAAAATGAACCAACGGGAGATATAATCATATCAATTAGATTTATCGCCTTCTCATTATTTGTTTTGGCTGGGATTTATCCAATTTTAGTAACTTTGTATGCGAATACTTTTTTTAAAGGGAAAGCGAATGGAAGTTTAGTGATAAATCAAAATAAAAATGTAGCTTCATTGCTTATTTCAGAAGATTATACAAATTTAGATTTATTTCAAAGTCGACCAAGTGCTACGCATTATCAGACGATACCTAGTGGTGCATCCAATTTGAGTCGAACAAGTGAAGATTTAAAATTACTCGTTATAGAAAGAAAAAATAAACTTAGAGAAAGAGGGATCGATACAAATATGTGTCCTGAGTTATTGTATGCGTCTGCTTCGGGTCTAGATCCACATATCACAACCCTTTGCGCAATAGAACAAGCACAGACATTAAGTAACAAACACAAAATTGAAAAAGATATATTAAACAATCTGATTCACAAAAATACCGAATCTTCTATCTTGGGAATGATGGGTCGGGAAAGAGTGAATGTGGTGAATTTAAATATTGATCTCAGGAATCTTTTGAATGTCAGATAGAACTCCAGACGATTATCTTCGTATCGCATTGCAATCGGAAGATAAGAAAAAGGGATTTTTTAAAGTTTTTTTTGGCATGTCGCCTGGGGTTGGAAAAACTTATGCGATGTTAAATGAAGCACAACGTCTTCAAAAAGAAGGTGCGGATGTTAGAATTGGGGTAGTGGAAACGCATGGTCGTGAAGAGACCAAAGCATTACTATATAATATAGAAGAAATTCCATTAAAACAAATTACATATCGTCATAAAGTTTGGTTGGAAATGGATGTAGAAGCCGTACTCGTTGCAAGACCCGAATATGTTTTAGTGGATGAGCTTGCTCATTCAAATATACCAGGCTCATTGCATAAAAAAAGATACCAGGATGTATTTACTTTACTCGAAGCTGGTATCAATGTACTTTCTACAGTAAATGTACAACATTTAGAAAGCCAAGTGGATTCAGTTGAAAAAATAATCCAAAGTTCTGTTAAAGAAACGATTCCAGATGTCATACTCGAAAGAGCTGATGAATTAGTATTAATTGATATCATACCGGATGAATTGTTGAAAAGACTTTCTGAAGGAAAAATTTACTTAGAAGAAAAAATAAATTCCGCGAAAGAAAATTTCTTTAAAAAAGAAAACCTTACTTATTTACGAGAGTTATCATTAAATTATACAGCCAGATATGTTGAAAAAAGAATGCCCCATGGTAGAGATCACATTCTTGTTGCCATAAGTGCTAGTCCTCACTCAAAATCATTACTTCGCCATGCCAAAAGATTATCTTTGGAACGAAATGCTGAATTATATGCATTCTTTTCTGAAGAAGAAGAACATAAAGATACTCATTCAGAAGAATCCATTCGTTCTCATATTCGACTCGCTAAGGAGCTCGGAGCTGAAGTGATTCATTCTTATGAATCTGATCCCGTTTTAGGTATCATCAATGCCATCCAAAGTAAACGCATCAATCGCCTTGTGATTGGCGGTTCAGCCAAACCACGTTTTTGGAATTTTTTTAAAAATAGTATCGCCGAACGGCTTTTAAGAAAATTGAAAGAAGTAGAAGTTATCATATTTCCTATGATAGGTGAAGAAACAAAAAAGCTTCATTTTTTCCAACTACTGATTCCTTCCTCTAGTCTGCGACAATACCTTGCCATTGTTTGTTTAACTTTTTTTATAACACTGTTAAACCTTCCATTGCTTCCTCATATTGGTTATTGGCCGATATCTATATTATATTTATTTTATGTGGCTCTTCTTGGAATATTTTTTAGTAGGGGACCTGTATTACTTGCGGCATTGTTATCTGCAATGTTTTGGAATTTTTTATTTATTCCACCAAGATTTACTTTTTATATTTCAAAGTTGGAAGATGCATTGATGTTTGGGATTTTTATTCTCATTGCCTTGATCAATGGAGGATTAACTGCTAAATTAAAAAGAAATGAGATGAAATTACAATCGAGAGAAGAAAAGTTATCAATACTTTATGAGTTAACGAGAAATCTATCTAAAACATCGCAAAGTAATGAAATTACAAAAATTGGCGAAACTTTCTTTAAACGTTTATTTCCATTTTATGTGAAGTTGTTTTTTTTTCGGGAAGGTCACTTTGAACCTGAGATCTTAGATAATAAAAAACTAGCGGTCGCTACATTAACAGTTAAAAGTGGTAAACCTGCTGGTAAATTTACGGAAACTCTTTCACTTTCTCAATCCACTTTTTATCCACTTCTATCTCCGGGCGGAACAACGGGAGTGATCGAAATAGATTCTGAAAGCGAACCAACCTTAGAACAAGAAATTCTTCTAAATACGATCGCAAACCAAGTTTCATTAGCTTTAGAAAGAGACACTTTATCTGAAGAAGCCAAAAAAACATACTTATTAAAAGAATCCGAAAAATTGTACAATTTAGTATTTAACTCAGTCTCTCATGAATTAAAAACTCCGTTAACATCGATTCGTGGTTCAGCATCGGCTCTGTTAGATCCTGATATCCAGAATAATCCTGAAGCGAGTCGAAGTCTCATTGAAGAGATTCAGGAAAGTGCATTGATATTAAATTTGCTTTTAGGAAATTTGCTAGATATCAGTAGAATTGAATCTGGATATCTATCATTAAAGAAAGAAAAAACTTTTCCTGCCGATATCATTCATGATGCTATTTCTTATTTAGGAAAAAATAAATCCAATCATGAGATTGTTTTAGAAATGTTAGATGGAAATATTGAAATCGAATTGGATAGAGTATTGTTTGCACATGCAATCTTTAACTTATTATATAATGCTTGTTTGTATACTCATTCAGGTTCGACCATTTGGATCAAAGTAAATAGGATTGGCCAAAACTTGCATTGGTCTATAGAAGATAATGGCAAAGGTTTACCGAGCGATCCTTCAAAAGTATTTCAAAAATTCTATCGAGGGGAAGCCACAGGAAAAATTGGCACAGGTCTCGGCCTTGCGATTACAAAATCAATTGTTGAACTACATGGAGGGGTGGTGAATGCATCTAATCGTGTGGAAGGCGGTGCAAAGTTTGTCATTGATCTACCTATTCCAGATTAAATTAATTATTTAATCATGATAAAAGATTCTATACTTATTGTAGATGATGACAGCGCGATTCGCAAAATGTTACACATTGCCCTTGTTGCCAAAGGTTATGAGACGATTGAGGCATTTAACAAAAAAATGGCGATCGAATAAACTGCACTTCACGCACCTAAGTTGATTTTACTTGATCTTCAACTTCCAGACGGCAATGGAATGGATGTGATAAATGAAGTACGGATTTTTACCGAAGCTCCGATTATTGTTTTATCTGTAATGAATTCAGAAGAAGATAAAATTCGCTTGTTAGATGCTGGAGCGGATGATTATATCACAAAACCTTTTGGGATGGGTGAGTTACTTGCTCGCATTCGGACTGCCCTTCGACGAATGCCAATAGAGGAATCCCCACCAATATGGAATTCGGAAAATCTTTCTATTGATTTTGCAAATTATAAAATCAAAAAGTCTGGAGAAATAATTCGACTAACGCCGACTGAATTTCAAATTTTAATATTGTTTGTCAAAAATGCGGGAAAAACTTTAACACATGAATCGATTATAAAATCCATTTGGGGAGAAAATGCCCAGAATGAAATGAATAGTTTGCGGGTCCACATTACACAACTAAGAAAAAAATTGGAAGATGCTCCGACAAAACCGAAACACATAATCACAGAACCTGGTATTGGTTATAGTTGGAATTGAAATAAAAAACGAACACCCAAGAGAACATCTTTCCCTTGGGTGTGACTTTAGGAAAATTTTTAAGGACTAACGGAAGGTGCCGCAGCCTCAGGACTTACAAGGCCTAGTGAAATTTCTGGAATCCAGCTAATCAATATTAAACCAATCAGAAATAGACCCACAATCGGAGCGACTGATTGTATCACTTTTCCAAGTGGTTGTTTGAATATCCCTGATGCCACAAATAGGTTCACTCCGACTGGAGGAGTCAAGTATCCTATTTCTAAGTTTACAATCATGATGATTCCAAAGTGAACTGGGTTGATTCCATAATTGACTGCCATAGGCGCAAGTAATGGGGCAAGCACTAGTATAGCACTCATGATATCCATAAACATCCCTACAATAAGGAGTAGAATGTTGACACCAATGAGGAAAGTCACAGGACTTGAAATCATTGTCGTCATTTTCGCGACTAGGTTTTGTGGGATTTCATTTTCGATCATGAATTTGTTTAAACTCACAGCCAAAATCAAAATCAAAAATAGAATCCCGAGCATCTCCGCACTTTCCGCCATAATTTTCGGAATTTTTGGAAAGCTAAGTTCTTTGTGAATGAAAACCTCAACAATAATCGCATAAAAAACGGCAATGGCCGCAGATTCTGTCGCTGTGAAAAATCCTGAATAGATTCCGCCAAGTATCACTACTGGCATCATAAGGGCGAGAACACCTTCCTTCCAAGACTGAATCACTTCTTGCCAGTCCCATTTGCCACGTCCGATTTTACCTGCACGTAACACGGAATAGATCATAAGGAGAGTCATAAGGAGGATTCCTGGACCGATCCCAGCAATAAATAAATCTGTGACAGACACCCCCACCATAATCGCATAAACGATCATTGGAATACTCGGAGGAATGATGATCCCAAGTGTTCCACCTGAGGCAAGTAGTCCCATAGAAAACTGAGTCGGATAACCTGCCTTAGTTAGGCTCGGATACATCAAACCACCAATGGCAATGAGTGTAACTGGAGACGATCCGGAAATCGCAGCAAAGATACCACAGGAAAATACCCCAGCAATGGCAAGTCCTGCTGGAATCGGTGCCGTCATAGCCTGCGCCATACGTATCAATCTTCTAGCGATACTGCCGTGAGTCATCAGGTTTCCCGCGATGATAAACAAAGGAATGGCTAAGAGAATTTCTTTGTCACCTGCGAAGAATAAGTCACCAATGATGCTATTCAATTCATGGAATGATTCAAGCGGAGGATCAGGTAAAAAGTAATAACAAAAAACTGTAATCGCTCCCATTAGAACGATGAGAGGTTGTCTTAATAATATCAGGATTAATAATAATCCAAGTATGCCCCAAGAACTCATTTTTTTGCCTGCCCTTGATCCGTATCCGGAATCGCGTATTCGTCTTTTAGTTCTTCTAATGCCTCTGTCGCCTCATTCAAGTCAGCTGGAATAAGTGCAGGGAAAATACCGTAAAACAAATGTCTAAGTCCCATAGAAGTAAATACGTAAGGAAATATTAGCTGAACTTTCCATAAGGAAATCTCAGTCACTGGGTTTACTTCATCAAGAGAGATACTTTCTTTTACGTAGATTACAGAAAGGAATGATAAAAAAAGAAAAAATGCTGAAATAACGTATTGTTCGATAATTTTCACATATGGCAGAATTTTTTTAGGTAAAACTTTATCAGCAATTTCTGGTCGAAGGTGGGAACCTTTAGCGCTTGCTAATGCAGATCCGAAAAGACCACCCCATAACATAAAGTAGAGGGACAATTTTTGTGCCCAAACAATACCACCACGACCCAGCCATTCAAGTAAGGATGTCGCTTCGGCTCCCATCCACTCTGCAAGGTAAACACTCCATCCACCAAGTAAACCAGCAACAGTCGTTGCAGGGTATGCTTCCATCCCGTCAATGATACCAGATAGCACATTGTCAATGACTTCACGTTTGGTTACATCTGCGATCATGAGAAGTGTGAGAAGGAGGAAACAAATTCCCCCCGCCCATTTCTCGCCGAAACTAAGGTAATTCAAGAACCTATCGACGAATTTCATTTTATAACATCCTTAATCAAGATCAAATGATCTTAGTTACCGCAAGCTGATTTAGCTTTTTGAATTTTATCATAGATCGATTTTGACTCACCGCCAATCTTTCCAATGACAGCACCTGACACAGAACTTGCGGCAGCTTTGAAGCCAGCAATTTCTGAAGCGCTTGGTTCATACACTTGTACATCTGCTTTTTTTAATGTAGCGATCATGTTTTTCTCAATAGAGCGAACTGCCGATCTTGCTCCAGGAGCCAAGGCATTTCCTTCACCCATTAGAATTTTCTTTTGGTCATCGTTCAAAGTGTCCCAATATTTTTTTGAGTAAACGATGGCTGCTGGTTGGTAAATGTGACGTGTTAAACTGAAATGTTTAATCGCTGTTTGCCATTCTGCAGCAAGAGTGAAAAGGGGAGTGTTATCAAAACCTTCTACAACACCTGTTTGGAGAGATGGTAAAACTTCTGGGATCGCAATAGGAATACCACTTACACCCAGTGCTTTCCAATATGCAATGTGAACTGGAGATTCTTGGATACGAATCTTGATTCCTTTTAGATCAGCAGGTGACTTAACAGCATTGGTTTTTGTTCCAATGGATCTATAACCATTTTCTGCCCAAGTAACGAAGATTAGTCCTTTTGATGCAAAAAGTCGTTTGAAATCTTCTAACAAGTGATTGTCTAAGACACAATCCGCTTGCGCATAAGAATTAAATAGGTAAGGCATCTCTAAAACATTAAGTTCTTTTACCGTATTGGCAAGAGCACCAGCAGTCAAACCAGCACCTTGCAGTTTACCACGGATCACTTGTTGAAGGATTTCGTTTTCTCCACCCATTTGTCCGCCAGGATAGAGTTTCATTTTGATCTGACCTTCAGATTCTTTTTCGATCTTTTTTTTGATTTTTGAAAGTTCGTTTGCCCAAGGACTTCCATCCGGAGCAACAGTAGCAAGTTTAACGGTTGTTTGTGCAAAAATGCCTCCACTAATTGTGAAGGCAAAAATTGCACCTGTGATTAATTTAACAGGTGTATGGAACATGATTTCTCCTTGGTTTAAAGTTCGTCTAAGAGTTTTTTAGCTTTTTTCTGTTCAACGAGTTGATCTGCTTCAATATCTGGCAAAGATTTTGCTGGAGTTTTGAGAACATGGTCAAGTTGTGCTTTAAATTTCGCTTCATCACCTTTTAGGCGGCTTTCTGCATAGAGAACTCGAACTGCAAAGTAGTTCGGGTGTTTTTTGATGGCTTCTTCGAAATATTTATCTGCCAATTTTTTATCTCCAGTAGGAGAGAGTGCATTACTTGCGGCATCATAACGAAGAGTCGCTGCATAAAAATATTCTTTGCCCATAGCTTTTTCGAGATCTTTAACTCGATTGATCATAGCTGTGAACTTACTTCTGTTAGCAAGTAAAGTTGTGAAACCAGCAAGTCTTGACCATTTACCAAGTGACGCATAACGCCAGTATAGTGCATCTATGTCATCTGGCTCAAGAGTGTCTAATGCTTTTTCAACTTCAACACCTTGTTTCACTACTTTTTCACGGAATTTTGGATTCATAGCAAGTGCCGCTTCACACCAGTTAACTGCTGCATCATAAAATTGTGAACTTTCTGCTTTTACAGCTGCGTCATCATCAGAATCACCAGTTAGTTTTAACCAAAGATGTCCATCGCCCATCAGATAATTACCACGGCAAAGTAGTACTTTCACATCTTGGAACTGAGGATTTTCGTTTGAGAATTGTTCTAAGCCTGTAAGAGCGAGTCTTAAGTCTGCTTCGTTATGTCTGTTTTTCCAAAGTTTTTCTAAATCAGCCGGAAGTTTAGCAGGTGTTTTAGATCTTTCGACTTCAGGTCCTGTGATTTTAACAGTTCTAGATTTTCCGCAAGCGACTACAGAAAATAAAAGTAAAACTGCAAGCGCAGTGTTTGTCAGATTTTTCGTTTGATTCATTCAATTACCATCCAGTATATTTTTTGGAGGAAAATAATTCCTCTCTGTATTTGTAGGTCTAACATTCGATTTTGTTCATTCTTTTAGAACAATTCTAAAAATAACAAATTGGCCGAATGTTCGGTAAAAAAATACATCATTGTGTCTGAAATGCAAGTAAGTTTTATTTTTAAGGCAACAATATGGCATTAGACGGTCCGGAGACCCGGAGCGTACTGGAACTATTTTGTGTTTGGATGGAAAGGCCAAGTGAGCGAACCGAAATATAACTTCCAGAACTCACCAAAATGCGGAATTTGCAGGCAATCCCTGAACCGAGAACGGGTAGGCTTTCCGAAGGATCGATAAGAAAGGTATAAACAGTCGGCTGGACCGGTAAAACTGTCATTGTTCCGGCCCCCATACTGCAATCAGTTCCCGCATTCAAATCTCCAGAATTTCGCGCATCGTTTTCAGTCTGCCCAACAAACAACCTATATCCTTGGAAAATAAGCTCAGGGTTTGTGGCCCGGACGGTGAGCGTGAATGTGGAATTTTGATTATTCACTGCCGTGACTAAAAGAGGCGGAATTTGTATCGATGGGGAGGAAGAATGGTTTGTACAAAATAGGAAAAAAACAATAAAAACAAAGGGAAAAATAAAGCGAATCATCAGAAATTAAGGTTTCTCCAATTCTTTTTTCTTGCGGTTTTTATTCCACAAAAAGGCTAAAAAACCAAGAACGGCAAGGATCACAATACAAATGATAATGGTTTGGCCTTGGCGTATCCATTGTGTTAGGAGGTCAAAATTGTTTGCCCCATAATATCCCAAATAAACCCAAATCGGAACTGAGATTAATGCAGCAAAGCCATCAGTGATGACAAAACGGATAAACGAAATTTGCCCTGAAGTGCCTGCCGTAAAAAAAATAGGCATACGAAGTCCAGGAGTGAACCTTCCAAAAAATACAACCCATTTGCCATATTTACGAAATTGTTCTCTGACCTTACCAAATCTTTCTGGATGGAGGACTGTTTTTAAAATCGGTAATTTGAGAGCTCTCTCTCCGTAATGGCTACCAAGCCAAAAAACAAAGCTATCTCCGATAAGAACTCCTGCCATTCCCACGGCAAACATAACGTGAACATTTGTATAACCAAGACCAGATATGACACCACCCGCAGTGAGTGAAATATCTTCTGGAACTGGGAGACCAAAGCCACAAAGAATGAGGACGCCAAATACAGCAAAATAACCGTATTGCATAAAAAAGGTGACTAGGGTTTGTAGAAAGTCCATGCAGTGATATATACTGTTTTTATGATTTCGGGGAAAAAGGAAAGTGAATTTATGCTGAAAGCGAGAGTGGAGCTTCTAGAAGAAGAGGAAAAAAACCTTGCAGGTTACGCCCAAAAAAGCTCCGAAACAGGTTTTCGCATGTATCCTGAAGAGGAACATGCCTATCGACTTCCTTTCCAAAGGGACAAAGACCGAATTATTCATTGCCAGGCTTTCAAACGTCTGGAATACAAAACGCAAGTGTTTGTATATTCCGTTGGTGATCATTACCGCAATCGTTTAACACATACTTTAGAGGTCGCTGGTGTTTCAAGAACCGTTGCCAAAGTCCTTGGTCTAAATGAAGATTTGGCTGAGGCTATAGCTCTTGCTCACGACCTTGGTCATTCACCTTTCGGTCATGCCGGGCAAGATGCGTTAGCGGAACTTATGCGAGGAAATGGTGGGTTTGAACATAACAAACAATCGCTACGTGTTGTACAAAAATTGGAAAGGAAATATCCTGATTTCCCAGGATTAAATTTATGTTATGCGACTGTGCAAGGCATAATGAAACATGCGGGTGATTATCAAAAAAGTTTAGAGAATCAAAAAAGAATTGAATCTGGACCTTCTTTGGAAGCGCAAATTGTAGATTTTTCAGATGAAATCGCATATTCTAGTCATGATATTGAAGACGGCATCGAAAAAGGATTTTTGAAAGTCGAGGACCTAAATGATATCCAACTTTGGCGCCGTAATTATTTAAGTGCCAAAAAAACGTATCCTCAAACAAAAGAAGAAATCATTCAAAGGACTACATTTCGAAATATTCTTAATGAAATCGTATCAAATTTAATTACCAGTTCAAGTTCAAATCTTGCAAAACATCAAATCAAAACGACTGATGATGTAGAAAAAGCTTACAAGGAAAAGGTGAAGCTTATTACTTTTTCAGAATCTATGGACCTTGAGATGAAAGAACTTAAACATTTTTTGTTCACTCATTTATACAAACATAGAGATGTCTCTAAGATGAGTGAACAAGGTAAAGAGATTATATATGTTTTGTTTGATTATTTTTTAAAAAATATAGATAAGATTCCTAATTCGTATTTAGAGAGAGCCGATGAAGAAGGTAAGCACAGAGTGATCTGTGATTATATTGCGGGTATGACGGACAGATATGCTATGGAAAAATTAAAGATGGAAGGAATCTTTTGGGCACCTTATTGAGATTATCATTGACCGAACGGTCTACTTTTTGAAAATTTGATACATGTTAGAACTTTATACTCATCCCAATTCCACCTATACACACCGAGTTCATATATTCTTAAAATACAAACAATTGCCTTATGAAACGATACATATAGCATTAGATAAATTAGAAAATCGTAAAAAACCATACCTAGCAATCAATCCCTATGGTAAAGTGCCCGTTTTGAAAGACGGAGATTTTATATTAGCCGAATCAACAGCTATCATGCGTTATCTAGAAGAGGCCTTTCCCGAAACCATAAAAACCATTCCTTCGGAAATAAAAATGCGAGCAAGGATGAATCAATTTGCCAATCAGTGTGAAACTGAATTTTGTTTTCCAGCCAGTACAGTATATTTTGCCAAACGATTTGTGAAGGAAGAAAAATGGGATTTAGGACGTATGAAAGATTCTACTAAAAAAGTGGGACGACATTTGGATATTTTGAATATACACCTATCAAATAATGATTTTATGATCGAAAATCAATTTGGCTTTGTGGATATAATGTATGCACCATTTATAAAAAATATGAGTTATGTAGAAATCGAAGTACCACCTAATGTGCAGAAGTGGATTGATCGAGTTTTAAATCAAACATCGGTAAATGAAGTATTAGGAAATTTGGTTTAAAAATTGAAGTTGTAATTCGGTAGATAGTTCTCGCCAATTTTTTTGCCATTCGCTAGAACCGTCTGGGCTCACTAAATTTGTGATCGCGAAATGGGCTTGGAATTGTCGGTTTAATTTTTGGCAAACTCTTGCTATCCCGTAACATTCTAAGTTTTCAATTTGTAATACTTGCCAAAGATCATTTGTTTTGTCAGTTAAGTCATGTAATGTGATGGAAGATGGTGAATTGCAAATTGCCTCTATCGGATACAAAGGATTCACTGGGTCAAACTGGATGAATTCAGTTGGTAATTGTTTGGCGAGAGAAAATAAGGGAGCAATTTCACTCTGGGAAAAAATGGATGCGTTCACAAAACTGCGTATCGGAATTTTTGACCAAGTATAAGCTCCAGCAGAGCCAAAAAATAAAACGGTTTCAATCTCTGGATTTTCCGTCAAATATTTGTAAGTCGAAAGACCTGCGTCTAAGTTACCAATCCCCAGGGTTTGGATATGAGGGAAGTTTCCAGAAGTAAATAAAAGATCTATCTCCCCTGAAAACGCACCCGCAATTAATACTTGATTCCAATCTTTAAGCAAGTAAGCCCATCGTTTCTTTAAAACCATGCATAAGGTTTAAATTTTGTAAGGCTTGGCCTGCGGCTCCTTTCATCAAATTGTCCAATGCTGTAACAATGACTAAAGTGTTACCTCGAAGTCTCAGTCCCATATCTAAAAAATTTGAATTCTGAACATTTTTAAGTTCCACCGCTTCGGGGCTACTTAGCAAACGAAGGAAGGGTTCTTTATCTGTCGTTTCTTTCAGTTTTTGAAAAATTTCTTTTTCATCCAACGTTTCAGCAAACTGAATATAAGTTGTGGTGAGTATCCCTCGGTAAACGGGAAGTAGGTGGGGAGTGAATATGACCTGAAGGGCTTTAGGGCTTGCAGTATTCGCATATTCTTCGATTTCTGGTTCATGTTGGTGCGAAAGTATTTTATATGCTCTGAAATTTTCGTAAACATTTGTGTAAGCGAAAGTAATTTCTTCTGTCCTGCCACCAGCCCCACTAACACCTGACTTGGCATCGATAATGATTGGCCCTTGGATTTTATCTCTTAATTTTCCAAGAAGAGCTATGGGTAAGATCGCCGAAGTCGCAAAACAACCTGGATTGGAAACAAAATCGGTATTCTTTAATTTTTCACGGAAAAGTTCTGGAATTCCAAAAACAACTTGGTCCATCAAATGGAATTGAGTATGAGAAAACTTGTAGGCGGACTCAAATTTATTTTGATCATGGATACGAAATGTACCGGATAGATCGATCACTTTATGTTTGTTTTTGAGAAGGGTGGGTGCCATTTCAAGTGAGGCTTCATTTGGAGTCGCTAAAACCACCGAACAATCATTTGGCAACGGGGCATCATGTTTAACGAAAGTTAAATCGGGAAGATGGGCTTCATTTGGAAATACTTCTTTTAGTTTTTTTCCATTCACTTGGTTTGATGTGATATGAACCACTTCGAAACCTTCATGAAATGATAGAAGTTTTAAAAGTTCTCTGCCCGTCAGTCCACCTGCACCAATGATTGCAATTTTTTCTGCCATGCTGTCCTCAATTTATACATACCGAAAGTAAGGCCAGTCTGTCAATCCCCTTTGAACTGAAAACTCTCACCTATCGAAAGTACAATGGCCTTTTTACCTAAAGGTTCTAATGCTTTCATTAAATCTGGAAGTTCTGAATCCATACTGCGGTAAAAAGTTCCATAATGCATAGGGATCAAATATTTTGCATTTAAGTCTAGGTACGTATCGACGGCTTCACTTGGATTGATATGCACTGGATTGTTTGGTCCTTTGCTTGGGCCCACTGGCAAAAGCGCAATATCGATATCGAATTTCTTGCCAATTTCTTTGAACACTTTTGGTTGGTAACCTGTATCACCGGCAAAATAAATAGTGACATCTTTGTATTTGATCACATAACCAGTGTATGGGTCTCCATCCCAGAGGTTGTCAAGTAACCATCTGCCACCAAAATGCCTTGCAGGAACTGCGGTAATTTCTAATTCGTTTTTATTTACCTGATCCCAAGGTAACATCTCAATTGTATTTTCTCTGTGAATTTTTGGAATATAAAATCCAGCACCTTTCGGAACCAATAGATTTCCTTTAATTTTTAAGGAACTAAGAGTGGATTTGTCCAGATGATCAAAGTGGGTATGGGATATAATGACAGCATCCATGATCGGTAAATATTCTAAATCGGTAGGCGGGTAAATATATCTTTTGACAACAAGCCCAAGGGAATCTGAAAAATTGGGATCAGTTAAAATCCATTTGTCATAAATTTGTATGAGCATAGTCGCATGGCCAATCCAGTGAATTTTCACTTGGTCCAACGATTCTGATTCAATTTTGATAGTATGGCTCGGTTTTTCAATGCTTCTGAAAACAAAGCAGTTGTTAAGTGATAAAATAAGAATAAAGATTAGAAGTAAGGGAAATGTCTTCATTTTAAGGATTAGACCTATGCTTGAGTAGGTAAGTTCCATCTTCTTTAGAAGGTTTGAATAAAATTATGTTTGATTTGGAAAGGATTGCTTGCACTTTCTTTTTCTTTGGTATTTACTTCTTATTGATCTTATGAACCGAGAGAGACAAAGAAAAGGAATCCTTTCCCAGTACATTACGGTAAAAGATTTATTTAGAAATCTTCCCCATGCTGTCATCCGAGAAATGATGAATTGTACTGTGAGAGAATATTTGCCTAGCGGAAGTGTTTTATTTCGCGAAGGTGATAAGGGGATGGATTTGTATATTCTCGCCCAAGGTCGACTCCGGTACGAAAAAACGGGAACAGATGGGAAATCGGATCAAGGTGAATTTCACAAGATGGATATCCTTGGTGAACTTAGCCTATTTACTGGAGAGCCACGTTCCGCAACCGTCATTGCCATTCGTGATTCGGAACTCATACGAGTTCCCAGAGAATTGGCATTAAAAATTTTATCTAGTCATCCTCAGGCATTACTGCAAGTAACAACGATTATAGCCGAAAGATTGGCAAGAGCCAGAACTCGGACAAACAAAACTAAATCAAATTCATCTAGCTTTTGTTTGCTTCCCGCGAACCAAGATTTTGATTTAGAACCCTTGATTCAGATTATAAAATCTAATGCTAGTACCTTCGGAAAGATATGTTTTATTTATGAAAGAGAATTCCCCTCTATTTTTTCTGAAAATGTAGGTAAGCGAGATACGGAGACAGAACACAATATTCTGAATTGGTTTCAAAATATAGAAAATAATTATAATATTATATTCTACATTGGAAGTTTTCTTGATACTGATTGGTCTAGGCGGTGCATCCGCCAATCGGACAGGGTTCTTATCATTCAAGATAGTTTAGATCCGCCAAACATAAGTCCTATGGAGTCATTTATAAAATCCACTTCAAATCGCATTCAACCTGTGGATTTAATTTTATTACAACATTCATCTTTCAATTTACCAAGTGGAACAGAGTCCCATTTGAAACTCAGACGTGTGAGTAGGCATTATCATATCCATTTGGAGAATAGTTCTACGATTCAAAGATTGATACGAGGTATCCTTGGAAAATCAATTGGTCTTGCGCTAGGTGGTGGTGGAGCCAAAGGATTTGCACATTTAGGAATTCTCCGTGCGATTGAGGAAAATTCTATTCCGATTGATATGGTTTCTGGAACGAGTGCGGGTTCAATTTTTGCGGCTCTCATTGCCATGGGTTATGATGCAGAGGAAGGTCGTAAACATGCTAAAAAACTCTGGGTGGATAAAGATTTGTTAAATGAATATACGATACCTGTGCTATCTCTTGTTAGTGGGGGAAAATATACGCGCGCTATTGTGGAATTTTTTCAATCCATCAAAATTGAAGATTTGTGGATTCCCTATTTTGCTGTATCTACAGATCTTTCGAATTCGGAAAGTCATATTCATGCGGATGGGTATCTTTGGAAAGCAGTGCGCTCGAGTACTTCCTTGCCGGGAATTGTTCCACCTTTTATTGAAGATGGTATCGTTTATGTAGATGGTGGGGTTATGGATAATGTTCCAGGCTTGTTATTAAAAGAAAGAGGAGCAGGGCCCATTATCAGTGTGGATGTATTTGGGGATATTTATCCAGACCAAGATAAGGATCTATCGAATTACTTTGATAAGTCGAATCCAGGTGTCCTTGATCATCCTGTTGTCCAACTTGGAAACTTAATTAATTTTAAAAATATTTTCCAACCAAAATTCCCACCAATTGGTGATATCATCATTCGATCTATTCTTGTTTCCAGTAGGGAGAGGATTCGTCAGACTGAAAAAATTTCTGAATTGTTTTTACAGATTCCTACAAATAATTTTGGAGTTCTAGAATGGTTTAGTTATGAAAAATTGATTCAATTGGGATATATTTGTTCCAATGAAAAAATTAAACAATTCAAGGCCGATTATTTGCCATCTTAAAGAGTATTATAAATCAAATTCCTCTTATATAAAAATACTTTGTTTACAATCTTAAGTTTTATATCGATTGTATAAACAGATATGAAACGAATTCAATACTCATTATTTATCTTTTTTTTACTTTTCCCATTTGTGTTAGGGGCACAAAATTTAGATCCTCTTTCCAAGTCGGATTATACAAACCAACAAAGATTATTAATTAAATCGGAAGTTAGAAAATTACTTGGTGATCGGGCGAATACAACTGCGATCAAAGATTTAACATCATCTCTTATCCCATGGGCCATGATGGAAGAGATAACACCGAAAGACTTTGCCAGAAATATTTATTTTATATCCAAAGGTATAGATGCGGGCATAGGTTTTGAAACGACAGAAGATTTGATACCTATACTTTCTAAATTTAAAGGTAATGAGAATGATTTTCTTTTATTGGCTTTGTCTTTAAAAGAAGCAGAATCCGCGGCACTTCCTTTGGAATATAGAGATTCCTATTTAGCAAATGTTATACTCCGAGGAAACGATGGAATCAGTATTTTAACAGGTATGAGGTTACTTATCCTTTCCAGATCCGAGAAAAAAGAAACAGAGGAAACTCTTAAATTATTACAGAAAAATTTACCTTTAAAGATGAATCAAGATACAGATGTGAAGATGGAAGCAAACATCTTAGACATATCTAAAAAATTAAATTTAAATGTGAACCAATCATTGGGCCAAAAATTAACCAAGGATATAGTTAAATTTGGAAATAAAAAAGATAAAAATAACATAATGAATGTTAAGTCATCAATGCGCGATTTTAATTCAGAATTTGTGGAAATGGGTCGATTGGAAATGAGAGAAAGGCCTCGTTTAGAGTGGACAATGGAGGATCTAAATGCCCCAGAAACTACAGAACAAGGTCTGAAAGATTGGAAAAGTGTATCGGTATCAAAATTGGATCAAATCGTAAAAGGATGGATCGGCACAAGGTATTTGTATGGCGGTTCATCAAAGACTGGGACAGATTGTTCAGGATTCACTAAGTCTGTGTTAGTTGACAAAGGAATAGATGTTCCAGTCAAACTAATCCCTCGTTCTGCAAGGGATCAAGCAAAGATAGGATCTGCTGTTTCAAGAAATAATTTAAATGCTGGTGATTTAGTGTTTTTTTCCGCATCACCCAATCAATCGAAAATTACGCATGTAGGGCTTTCACTTGGAAAAAGTAATTTTGTACATGCTTCTAGTAGTAGAGGAGTCGTTATACAGAGTTTAGACGAAAAATGGTGGACAGGGCGTTATACGAGCGCTAGACGAATTTTTATTAAAACGGTGAAATAAGTATGGGAAAAAAAGCATTAATTTTATCTGGAGGGGGCGCACGTGGTGCCTACCAAGCAGGGGTATTTCGGTGTCTGGAAGAGTTAAAGTGGAAACCAGATATTATTTGTGGCACATCAGTCGGTGCCATCAATGCATGTGCAATAGGTTCTGGAATGAATAGCCAAGAGCTAATCAATTTGTGGTTGGACTTGGACCAAAAAAAAGTGATGCGCTTTTCATTTAAACATACAATTAAAGAATTGTTCAAACGCACCTATGCTCCGCTAGCTGATACTCAGCCATTACACAATCACATAAAAAAGCAGTTAAATTTTAAAAATCTAAACGAAAGTCAAACGAAAGTTGTGATATCAGCTGTCAATATTTTGACCGCCGAACTTAGGTTTTTCGAAAATCCTGATATAAAAATTGAACATATTTTGGCTTCGAGTGCGATACCTTTGTTTTTTCCCTGGCAAATCATTGAAGGGCAACCGTATTGGGACGGAGGAGTGATGGCAAATACTCCCATACTTCCCGCCATTATGCGAGGTGCGGAAGAAATTTTGGTGATACTTTTGTCACCAGTGGGTGCGGAAGTAAAAATGGATGCTCCAAGAAATAAATCCGAAGCCTTAGAAAGGTTATACGAACTTTATTTACTCGGATCATATAAAAATATAGAACAAGGAATAGAATTTCAAAAGGAAATGAGTCGACCGAAATCTCCAATTGAATTTTTTCTAAAATCTTTTCAGTTACAATTTCAAAATGTAAATATTCGGGTCATTGCTCCCAAAGAATTTCTCGGCCTTGGGAGTTTCTTAAATTTTACAAAAGAACAAGCGAAAACGTTAATTGGGCAAGGTTATAAAGATGCATTGCAACATTTTCAAGGTTAATAAGAAATTTAGAATATTTTAATATTCGTATTACTTTGGTTTGACAAAAATCCAATTTGTATTTGAAACTTTATCTTTGTAGAGTTGGATCATCACATTTGTGGGTTTCATTTTGTAGGTAAATACATAACTAAATGTAGCATCCATTTCTTTTTTCAAAATCCCATCTTTGAACTTACCATAAAATAATCTATTGTTTGTGCAAATGGCAATTTCTGTAAAAAAATTTCTACCAACGGCTGTGGAAATGGGTACGTTTGCCAATTCAGATTCAAATTTGTTATATAAGAGAATCTTTCCATTTTCATCCACTTTAACAATTCCAAAATTTTCACTGTCTGCTTCCTCTTGAGACAATGACTTCAATTTACCCAAAAAAGTAGGTTCTATAAAACTTGTCATAAATTCAAATTCTCCGTTTACTGATGTGTCTAAAATAATACTTCGCTTTCTGCTCTTTTGACTGGTCTAAGCCTTACTAATTTCATAAAAAAATATTTTTAGGAATAAGAATGGAAAAAAATTTAATAAAAAATTCTCGGCATGATGTTTTGCAACATGTAAAACAACTTGATTTGATTATTTTTAGTTGTTTGGTTTTATTATTTTTATCATTATTCTGGATTGTTTTTTTTCCTGATTTTTTCATTCGTAATCATTTCTTCACTGGCTTTTTTCTTCTAGGAATAGTCGCATCAACTTTAATTTTAAAAACGATAAAATTTCAATTTTTCAAAAGGATGATCGAGCCCAAAGTTTTAAGGGCTGATCCTGTGATTCTTCTTGCTGCTGTGGGAGTTGATTTAGAAGAATATTCTCATTTAATCAATTTAAATTTACAATCGTTAGATGATATTATTTTGGAGGTAAATTCACATTTAAAAGAATTGAACCAAAAAATATCTTTAATGGGCCATGATATTGGAAATGTTTATACTATTGTTTCTAAACTCGCAGCGGAGGAAGTAACCCTTATGGATGCCGTTGGTAAAACTTCAACGGAAATTAATATTATGTTTGATATCGTGAATACTGTCATTGATGAAATTCAAGGTCGCAATAAAACTATGGAAGAACTCGTGGAACGAAGCCATGAAGGTGGTGAAAAAGTAAAGAAAACAGGAGAAACAATTAAAAGGATATCTGAATCATCTGGTGGTATTCTCAAATTGATCGATTTTATTAATGGAGTCTCTAAAGAAACTAATTTGCTAGCTATCAATGCTTCTATTGAAGCAACACATTCTGGTAGCGAAGGCAAAGGGTTTACTGTCATTGCTGATGAAATCAGGAAACTTGCGACACAAACAGCACAAAACGCTCGTGAGATTACTAAATTACTTAGAAATAACATTGTAGACTATGGTTTAGCAAGTAATGCGAGCACTGAATCTGGTCAAGCTTTTGAATTCATTGCGTCAGAGATTCATGTTGTACATGGAACTATTGCCGAAGTGATTCAATCGATAGCAGAATTGAAAACTCGCGGTAGTATCGTTCTAGATAAAGCCAAGTCCTTAGATGAAATTGCAGAAAGAGTTCGAGATACATCTGGGGAGGTGTATGGGGAAGTGATTAATATAAATGGAAGTTTAGAAGAAACACAATCTCTCTCAGACAAGATTCAAGTTGAATGTGAAAATATGAAACAATCGAAAGATTGGTTAAACCGCCTAACTAAAAAAATGCAGGATAAAGTGAAAGAAATTTCAAGAGAAACAGATAAATTTTTAAGAGAAGAATGAACCTCTAGTTACTAAATCATTTATTGATTTTTTAAAAATAATTCGATTTTTCTTAATTCTTCCTTAAGGGGTCGATCTTTATTCGATGATTTGATACCTTCAAAGATATTTTTATCTTCGAAATTAATACCTTTCAAAAAACCAGCTTGGTAAATGGAGTAAGCAAAAATTGAAGTTAAAGAAAAAAGGGATTCGATACTGCGTCTATTTCTAAGAACACTAATGGCGCCCATGGGAACTATATCTTGGTTACCACCGTTGCTAGTTAGAGATTGAACAGATCCTGGCATTGAATCCCTTCTTATTTCTGCTGTTAGGTGAGTTGCAAGTAATCCTAAGCCCGAGAGTCCTGCATATTTTCCCGGATCTGGAGATAATGAAAGTGAAAAATCAAAATTTTGATTTGGGTCATATAGATACTGAATGAATCGTTCGATCCAAGTGGCGAAAACTGCTAAACAATTTTGTAATCTATCTGCGGCGAAACTAACATGAGAAGCATAAAAATTTCCCCCCTCTACAAATCTATTTTCACTCTCAATGTAAACAGGATTATCCGATAAAGAATTTAATTCTATTTCAACAACTTGTTTCAATGAATCTATTTCATCTATAAGAGATCCGAAGATTTGAGGAATACAACGAATAGAATAAATATCTTGAACTCGTTTCCCTTCCACCTTTACTTTGTTATTTTTCTTAATAACGGGATAAAGTCTATTTGCAACTTGAATTGGACCTTTAAATCCCTTTGTTTTGTGAAGGTCTGGTAAAAAAGCATCTGCAAAGACAGAGTGAAAACTAAATAAAATTTCGAGTAAGTTTAGGGAATGATTTAGAAGTTTAATACTAGATTCTACTTGTAATGCAAGTAATGCGGTAGTAAAACTAGTTCCGTTCGTGAGAGATAAAGCTTCTTTGGGTTTAAGCTCTAAGGGTAAACCTTTGAATTCAGAATGTTTCTGATTTGATGGGGACGGCGCCTTATGCCTGTTCTCTCCTGACCATTCATTCTCGCCCATAAGTGCAAGACCAATGGCGCTTAATGGAATTAAATCACCAGATGCTGAAAGTGAGCCTCTTTTTGGAATTTTGGGTATAATGTTTTGGTTCAATAATGATCTCAAAAGTTCCAAAGTATTTGGCGAAATGCCACTTCCACCCAAACTTAAAGAATGAATCCTCGCCGCTAAAACGGCTCTTGCTTCCTCATGTTGGATACAATCTGTATCGGAGGTGGCTGTTAGATGGTAGATAAGTGATTTTTGATTTTCTATCCGATCTTCATTTTTTTTGAAAGCATGTGGACCAAAACCTGTGTCTATTCCGTAAAGTAATTCATTTTTATCATTGTTAAGATAATCCAATAAAGCTTGGTGGCTTGCATTTAAGTCATTAAAGTTTAATTCTGGATAATATTCTCCACGTGATATGTTGTATAATTTTTCGACAGAGAGGAATAGGGACATTCATTTTCCTTGCTAAGATTCTTTCATTTGACATAAAAATTTTTCAAAATCAAAACATTTTTTTTTCTTTGTAGTCTAAAGTCCAGATATGGAAGAATTGAAAGAAAGTTTCGAAAATCAGCTAATTTATTTATATGATGAAAAATTACTTTTAGAACAAAAACTGGGAACTTCAGATCCTAAAGAAATTGTTTTAAAATTTAGTGAATTAGAAAAAGAACTGATTCATTTATATGGCTTGAAAGAAAATTATAGAAAAGTCCCTGCTACAAATGTTAGCATCACTGACATAAAAAATGTATTTATTGAAAAAAATCGTTTGGTAGGAGGGGTTTAGTATGTCTGACCATCTTGTTTCCAAAATTCAAAAACAAGCAGAATTTTATGCCAAGGGTGAGATGCGTTTTGTTAATGATGAATTATTACAAAAGCTACAAACGTTTTCATCTACTGAGATCGACAAGCTTGAGTTTGGTGTAATTTCCGTAGATGATAAAGGCATTATTAAAATGTTTAATCAGTATGAAGGAGAACGAGCAAACGTAGATCCAAAAACTGCTCTTGGAAAGAATTTTTTCACAGAAATCGCACCTTGCACAAATAACCAAATTTTTTATGGAAGTTTTAAAAAAGGCGTAGATGAAAGAAGAATGGATCTTATTTTTCCATATACGTTTACATATAAAATGAAACCGACACCAGTAAAAATACATCTCTATCGGGGACCTGCAAGACCGAACAATTGGATATTTGTAAAATGGAATTAGTAAAAAAAATAGATGTTAACGCGGTTGAGGCAGTATTCACTGACCCAGCTTTTAAAGAAGATATTTCACATAACTTACATTCGTGGAGAGAAGATTATTCCATCTCAGATATAGATTTCAAGGAAACAAAAACTTGGATTGAAAGTATCATCGCAGATTTTCTAGAATTGGTTCGGGATGTGGAAGTGGAATCAGAACTCAGTGTGACTATGTTTACAAAATACATAGAACTGAAATGTTTTTGGAAACAAACAAACACTCAAATTCAATATCAGAATTTCAAATCTGGTCAAGCAAACTCTGTGTTAGTTGGTAAGGCATCTCTCATTACTTTTTTACTAATAGCCATAGAACCATTAATTCATGAAACAGAATTGGAAGAAATTCAAGAATTTTTAACGAAACCTATAAGAGAAGTAATTCGAATAGAATCCACAATTGATATAAATTCAATGGAAAACGAATCCAATGAAATCGCATTGATGGAAGCACAATTGGATAGTCTATATGCTGATAAAGAATATTTGCAAAACCATATTGGTGCTACAACGCCAGAAGATATAATAGATTCTTATGAAAATTTGAGAGCACAGATACTCGATTTACGTGAAGAATATGCCGATTCTTTACTGATTGGAAATAGAATTTCGTTTCTCGGAAAACGAAAAATTACTATCCATAAACAAAAGTGAAATATCATTTAATTCGCGTTCTTCGAAGCAGATTATTTCAATTTCAGAGTGCGATTTTGTAGATATTAAAGCACATTGATTAATCATAGGGCTTTGCTGAGTAGTAGTTATAATTTTATCAATGGAAAAAGCATTAAATAGTTCTGTGTATTCTATATTTGGGTTTTGAAATTTTTGTGTGAGAAATATTTCCTTTTTTGAAAAATAATTTAGAAAAAAATCAAAATAAAATCCAATAGGTGAAAACCATGGTAAACTCGACAAAACTCCTTTTGGTTTGTTTTCTATTTTTACTTTTGATATAAATTCTGCGAATTGTTTATCACTTAAACTTTGATTTATTTTTTTTTCTGTCTTGTTTTTGTCTAAAATCTTTGCAGAGGACGAATATGAGTGAAAACAAATACGTTCTTTAATCGATTCATTTTTGTATAATTGATTTGGCTCGCGCAAACAAATAGGTGTTAATTGCTCTGAGAATGTCCAATTTGTGATATTTTTATCTTCGCTAAAAATACCCCAGACTTCAGGGATCGTATCAATACTGACCTGCTTGGGATCGCAAAGAATGACCCGTAAATTTTCCCAAAAGGAAGCAAGGAGTATCATGATCCATTCTGGTGATTCGCTTAGAGCAAGGAGTATCGTATCACCACTCTTCGCACCTTTTTCTCTGAAATGTTCTTTCCAAATTTTTACATAAGCCCACATAGCTGCAGCGGAAATGATATGATTTTTGTTTACAATGAGGGGTAAAGGTTCATACGTTAGGTGAGTGTAAAGGATTTCTTTCCAAAATGAAAAATCATCTTTTATTAAAAAACTCGATGAGATTTCATTTAAGGATTTTTTCATATCATTCTTTTTCTAGAGACGCTTTCGCTTTCTCATAATGTTCTGTTTTTAACTGGGATTTCAAGAGTAAGATAGTAGATGCTATCACTGTTGCATCATCCGTATATCCAAGTGCCAAAATAAAATCTGGAATCACATCTATTGGAGTGATAAAGTATAACAAAGCAAAAACGATTGATGCCTTTGCACTGAGCGAAGTTTTTTCGTCTAGTAAACAATAATACATCGCGATCACATCATTTACGAATGGCAACTTCGCACCTGTTTCTTTGATCTTTTTCCAGAAATTATTCTTTATAAAAGTTTCTTTTTCTTGCATGCCACTTTCCTAATTCCATAGATTCTTACTATGATTCAAGGACTTCAAGAACAATATTAATTTCGTATGAATCAAATACTAATAGAATATCAAATTCATTAGCGACCGATCTAAAAGGTTTATAGTTATATAAAATCTATTTAATGTTATATTATTAAAAATCAATCAAATCTTTAATTTATCGAAATTTGAGAGTTAGGTGTAAATTTAGTTTGGTATCATCCTTTGGGCGTTCCCATCTTTTCGAATTGTTACAATGGTATGAAGGAGGGGTCGGGCTCTCACTTCGGCATGCCTTCGCTCGATCCCTAACGCAAAAGTTTGATACATTTACTTTTAATGTTGAATTAAAATAGCAAGGTTATAATTCTTTGTAAGTTTTAATCATTATTTATTTTCAGGAGAAATTATATGCCTAGTCTTATCCTTATCTTTACAGGTTCTATTTTATTTCTAGTGGGTATATTTATTTATGTTATGGCATTAGGATCTCATATTACCATTAAGACAAATCTTTCGATATCACTTGCAAAACAAATTTTGCAATATGGCGTTCCCGGTTTACTAATTTCATTGGGTGTTATATTTAATCTTATGGGTATTTTTGGCATCATTCGGAGGGCCAAGACTGCCAAACAAAACGCATTCATTATGCAGAATGGTCTCGAAACAGATGCGAATGTCCTCTTTGTAGATAGAAATTATTTAGTTCGAGTCAATTACCAATGGATTTATTCTATACTTGAATACGAATACAAAGATGCCTTAGGCAATACTCATTTGCGAAGAATCAAAGATGTACCAACTGAATGGGTCATTCGAAATAAAATTGAAGTCGGTGGAAAATTAAAAATCAAATATTTGAGAGAAGATCCTAAGCAAAGTGTTGTTATTGTATAATTCTAGATAAAAAATACAATTTTATTATGATTTATGAACTTATTCTATATTGTTTTTAAACTCTAATGATTTTCCAATTTCAAAATTATTGTAAACTAGACTTTTTAATATTTGCAATAGATCGAAAAGTTTGAGTTTCGGAAATAATTTATTTTTATGATAGATTCCAGAAAATATCGCATACATTAAGTTAATGTTTATTTCCCCATTGAGAACTAGCTATATGTCTTAATCTTTCTGTGATGAACATAAATGTAGACTCAACTTCTGGGAATGATCAAATTTTTCTTGTTCGGCGTCGAATTTCTTTTCTAAGCGTTCTTGAGGATATTTCGTTCTACTTCTCGTTTCACAAACATATAGGACTTCGATGTTTTTTCTTTCCTT